>Ga0255772_10001400_pt1 | contig 24091 bp, 24 predicted proteins | sample 071ome_34_FD_179970 | JGI IMG/M metagenome (GOLD analysis project Ga0255772, IMG submission 179970) | Coastal salt marsh microbial communities from the Groves Creek Marsh, Skidaway Island, Georgia - 071411BT metaG (version 2) | ecosystem: Environmental > Aquatic > Marine > Intertidal zone >...
TAATCCTTATCTTGATGCATTTTGGAAATGGTGGCCCGAGCTTAGTAAAGAGCTTACAATTCTACGTATTACAGGTGGAGAACCTACAATACAAAAAAGTACATACAAACTTTTTGATTTGCTAGAACAAGATCCTAAACCTAATCTTGAACTTAATGTTAATAGTAACTTAGGAGGCAAACCTAAACAACTTGAAAAGTTTACAGACGGTGTTAATAGTTTATTAAGCCAAAACAAAATACGTAGATTTAAGTTATTTACAAGCATTGACACTTGGGGCGAACGTGCTGAATATATACGTGATGGTTTGGATATAGAAGTATTTGAACGTAATTTAGATTACTTTATGCGTAACACTGATGCACCTGTAACTATAATGATTACATTTAATATTTTCAGTGTTACAACTTTTCAAACATTACTTGAAAAAATATTAGAATGGCGCCGTAAGTATAATGATGTAGAAACATTTAGATGGAATCGTTTAAGTTTTGATACTCCGTATCTTAAAGAGCCGCTGCAATACGATATTAATATTTTGCCAAAAGAATATATGAGTTACATGCATAGTCATTTACAATTTATAAAAGATAATTTAGATGACGAACGCAAAGACGCATTTACAACAATGGAATACGAACGTTTTAGACGTGTAGTAGATTATATGGATTCTACTCATTACGATCCTGCACGTATTATGCAAGGACGTATTGATTTTCATAGATTTTTCCAAGAACAAAATCGTAGGCGTGGTGTTGATCACGAACAAGTATTTCCTGAAATGTCAGACTTTTTTAATCTCTGTTCTGAATATGTTTAGTGCAAGTTCAGTCTCAGGCCAAATGTTTTCTTCTAATTTTTTAAGATAGTATTCTACATCTACACGCCAAAAAGTTTGAAATGCACCTTTATATTCTAATTCAATAGGATCTCTTAAATACCCTTGATTGTGCATAATTTTAGACCATATTTTATGTACTTTACTTTGACTACCTGTATCTAATGTGTTAGTGCTAATATATTGGGGTTTATCTAAACCAACATAATACATACAAACAGGAGTTAACATTTGGCTTGTCCAATGATTCATAGGAGAATGCCTATAGTTATGTACAGCATGAGCACGTTCTCCGTCAATTAAATTATTAAGAACACATGTCCTAGCACTTATGCGATGTGCATCTTTTCCTAATATTCCTAATTGTTTTAAACTATGACTTACACTAGTACCTACAACTTTATCTTTGTAATAAAGTAAAAATAAAGTGGCATCCTCGTAATTTTTAATATAATCAATTAATACCGTTTTATTATGATTATTATAAAAACCTTTTGCTTCTGCGCCAGCATAAAACTCTGTTAAATCTTGTGTGCCATTGTATATTTCTAATCTATACAAAAGTTTGTGTCCTTATAATCTTTTTTAAGTTGTCATCAACTTTTATTTCATTTACTGCTCGTAATCTAAAGCGAGGAATATGTCTAAACTGCTCAATTAATAAGCCCATGTCTAATATACTTCCTGTATAATGCAAGACACATTGATTTCCTACTTGCTGACAAAGTGCAAGTTCAGCACCTGCTGATACTGCTGCTATTTCAACTTGTTCTGGATACACTCTTACCGTGTCCTGCTTAAACATATTAGGCATACGTCCATTAAGCGTAAACCGATTTCTATCACCTTCTACACAATCGCCACTTACCCATATATTTGGTTGACTACTCCATTTGCAGCATATTTGGTTGTTCACAATATCTAATTCCGCTCCAGGAGCAATACTATCTGTTGTGTAAGTATTTTCTTCTTCGCTATACAACACAATTGGAGGCACTTCTGTACTGCCATACACGTTGTAGACTTTTCTAGGGCCATGTTCACGCAGTTCATCTAACATGCCTTCTGGTGTAAAATCGCTTCCTGTAATTAAAGTGTCTACACTGCTGTAATCTAATGTTTTCCATTTACTATGTTTGTGTAATGTTTTCCAAACATTAGGTAACAATAGTGTATGTGTTGGTCGTATCTTATGTACACGGTTTACATAATCAATGCCTTTGAATGTTTCAATATAAAGTTTGCAATCGAGTTTTAGTGCAAGGTATACACTTAGTACACTGAATGCAATACCGCGGGGAGAATAGTAACTTAATATTTTACTATTCTTATCTAATCCAAGAATTTTAATATTTGCATCAACTGCTTGTTCAATAGTTTCTTTGCTATGTCCAATATGTTGTGGAAACCCGGTAGTGCCACTGGTAGTAAGATTTAAAAAATTGTCGCCTCTGTAATTGTAACTATATCCACTTTGCCAGTACCAGTTGTGTAATAGTTTTAAAACATTTTGTTCCCAGTCTGGTTTATCACTATAACAATCCACAGGGCTGCTAGTAGTGTAATCGCTAATCCATTGTTCAGAGATTTGCTCGCCGTCTATAAAAATTTTCATATCGACTCCTAACTTTTGTTATATACTATAACATAAAAATTAGTGCAAGTCAACCCAACTACTGCCAGTATATCCTTGGAACTTATTGGTACTTGTGTTAAAAATAATCATCCCGGCTGATGCGGAAATATTAGATCTTTCTGTACTGGTATAAGTAGAAGTTTGTAATACACCTGCATGTAAAACACCTTGATCGTCTATGATAACACGTTTTTTACCCGTAATGTCTGGCGCATGATTTGCACCTGATGCTGCAAATAGTAAGCCACAATTTGAATAAGTATCGCTACTACTATGTGATTTATCAGGATTTATAAAGAAGCCAAATACACCAGTATGCTTGTAGCTGCCGTTTATGTAGCCGCTTACACTATGTAAGTTCATATGATCGCCAGGATTTAAGTTTTGAGGATTAGATTTTGTACCTCTAAAAGCAAAAAACTTGTTCGGTGCATGACCGTCAGATGTTGGTAAACCTATGAAGTTATTAAGTAAGTTGTAATTTAAATTTATTGTTCCGGTGCAATCCGTATGTCCAAGAGACATTGTATTGCTATGAGAACCTATACCTATATTATTAGCATCTTCAAAAGTAACAATCGATGTTTCTCCGCTATAAATGTTACCTTCTAAATCACCTATAATTCTAGTTGCATTAACATAATCAAAATTACCTGAAGAGGAATTTAACATGCTGTTGTTAATAGTTTCGATATCAGCTTCGTTTGCATCTATTACACTAATAACAGCATTTGAAGAGTGAATATTACCAGTTACATTACCTGTAACATTGCCAATTACATTACCTGTTAAATCTCCTGTAACATTGCCAATTACATTACCTGTTAAATCTCCTATTACATTTCCATAGTGTGTACCAGTTGTTTCACCGACTACGTCACCTATAACGTGACCTGTAAACGAATCTGCATATACACTATCTGCATCTATTCTTGAAATAGCAAAATTTGTAACTTGAAAAGTTTCGGTTATTATGTTATCTGCACGTACTTCTTTAGTGATACCGTTGTAGAATAAATCGCCATCGTCGGAAAATACATCGCCTGTAAATGTACCTGAATGATCGCCTGTTGCATTTCCTGTAACATTACCTGTTACGTCACCTAAAAATAATGCTGCTTCGTGTTCTGTACCGGGATTTAAAACAACATCTCCTACAGAATTTACAATCAAGCCATCTAGTTTACCGTCAACGGTTCCAAAAAACTTTTTTTGATAAATGTCTACAAGTGTACTATCATCTCCTGCTCTTACATTAGCAGTAATTACACTATTCCAACTATCAACTAATATAGAGCTATCTGCTCCAGAAATGCTTATTCTATAGGTATCACCAGGTATTATTGTCATGTTAAATCTCCTAATACTATTTATCTTGGTATTGACATCTAACCGAGATTATGTTAGTATACTTTTATGTATGATGTATTTTTTATTGGTTATTCTGACGACAAACAATTTGCAAAATTAAAAGATAAAGTTATTACAGCAAGAGCAGTTGATAGTGTGCATACTGCTAAAAAACTTGCACGTACAAAGATGCTATGGATAGTATATCCAGAAAATGAAATTGTAGATGATTTTAATTTTGAGTATGACGTGCTACCTGACGATTTTGTTTACACACATGTTTTTAAAAACGGTATGCATTATGACGGTGTTGCTCTTATGCCTAAAGATAGTCATCACGGACCTGGCGAACTAGCAGCACGTTTCTATATAAATAAAAAGTTTACTGATATAACTGCTAGTACACCATTAAATGAAGTATATGATATAGTGTTCATCAGTTATCAAGAACCGGACGCTGATGAAAATTATAAACGTTTACTAGAAAAGTTTCCAAGAGCAAAACGTGTACATGGTGTAAAAGGTATTCATCAAGCACACATTGAAGCAGCAAAGTTGTGTACAACAAAATTATTTTTTGTTGTAGACGGTGATGCACATATAGTTGACGATTATAATTTTGATTACGTTCCGGAATGGTGGAATATGGAAGCAGTACATGTTTGGCGTAGTATCAATCCTATTAACGAAATGGAATACGGTTATGGTGGTGTAAAGTTGTTTCCTACAAAGAAAACAATATACATGGATACCAGCAAGCCGGATATGACTACTAGTATTAGTGATAAGTTTGTTGCTGTAAAAAGTGTTAGCAATTATACTGCATTTAACACAGATCCGTTTAATACATGGAAAAGTGCATTTAGAGAATGCTGTAAGCTAAGTAGTAAAGTTATTGATAGACAAAAAGATGATGAAACACAAAGCCGTCTTGTAGCATGGTGCACAAAAGGCGAAGACAAAGAATTTGGCAAGTATGCTATTGCAGGTGCTAAGTCAGGTGCTGCATACGGAGCAAGACATAGAGGAAATATTGAAGCATTAAAATTAATTAATGATTTTGAATGGCTAGAGGAAAGATTTAATGGCGAGTTTGAATAACGAAATTGGTGTAGATAATGTAAGTTGGCTGCACGGATTACAAGAATACTTCACATTTGTTAAAAATGAAAAAGCAAAGTTAATTGTTGACTTTTTCTTGTCAATGGTTTATTCAAATAATAATATTATTGATCTAAATTTAAATTTTAACATTGGTGAATTTTTGTTTTATCTTAAAAAATTTAGCGACGACGAAATTTATGAAATATTAGACAAGTATTACAGAAACAATTACAATCCAATTTATTTACAAGATGCATTTAGTAGAGGTCAAGTAAATAGTAAAATTTGGGCTATGGAAGAAATAGAAAAAATTCAAACTGAATTTGACATGGTATATGTTCTTGGTGCATGGTTTGGACAAACAAGATTGTATCTTGATAATGTTGCAAAATATAACAAGATACGTTTTTTTGATATCGATTCGAGTGCTTGTGAAGTTAGTGACAAAATTTTTAACAATAGTATTATTGAAGGTTATAAAGGAAAAAGTGTTGAATTAAAAATTCCAATGATGTCTAGTTCAGATGAAGATAAAAATATGGATTGGGTATCGAGAAGTGGTTGTACTTATAGTATAAAAAATTACAATTCAAATAAAGAAATACAAGAAAAAACACAACCTAGTTTAATTTTTAACACAAGTGCAGAACACATGCCAAGTATTTGGTACCAAAAGTTTGCAAACAGACCTATGGAAAGTGATCCACTATTTGTAATTCAAAGTAATAATTTGTTTGATGTTGAAGAACATGTAAATTGTGTGCATAGTGTAGATCATATGTGTAAAAAGTTTCCAATGAGTAGACTTGAATATGCAGGTGAAAAAGAAATGTTTGGATATAAAAGATTTATGGTTATAGGACGTCCATGATAGATTTAGAAGAAATGAGCATTCGTGAATTGCAAAAAGAAAGTGCTAGAGCACTAAGTACAATGCAAGCAACTAATAATAACATATGGCAGTTTAACAAACAAGCACACCATAATAGTCAAAATTGGTATAAAGCAGTTATTAATTGGTATGTTGAACAATATGGTGATCTACCAAGTATTGCCGGTCCAGGTAAAGAAGTAAAGTTAATTTTGGATGATTAAAATATCAGACACAGATATCAGTGAAACAAATGTATTGTTTTGGCAATTTGAATCTATTGCCATGCAATCAAAGTTTATTGATATTAACAAACATATTAATATGACATCTGAACCTTATGAAAAAATATTAACATCAGATGTTCCGTTACAGATATGGAATAATAAAAAGATTTATACATGCAATTACAAACCAGTAAAAACATCAAAATTTAAAATTATAAATTATCCTTTATTTTGGATGCGTGATTGTTTTAAACTTAAAAAACAATATCAAAAAACTAAAAGTAAATCATTGATATGTTTATTAAACAATCATACTCATTATAGAAATAAATTGTATAATGTTTTAAAAACAAATAAAGATACTTGGCTATCGTGTACATGGGAGGATTTGCATCTTCCTTCAGAAAAAAAGTTAAGTGCAAATGAACTTTACTTTAAAATATTTGTTCCAGACGAATATTTTAATTCTACATGGGACATTGTAACAGAAACTGGTAATATTACACCTCATAATATAATAAGTGAAAAAACATTTAGACCTTTGTTTTTAGGAAAACCTTTTATATCGTTTGGATTTGTTAGTATGTATAAAGAACTTGCAAAATTAGGATTTATATTTGAAAAAAAGTTAACAAAGTTTGATAAGAATAATAAAGATAGATTTGATATTTTTTTAAATGTTGTTAAAAAATTACATAAAACAGAACCTAATTTACAAATAATAGAACACAATAAAAAAATTGCTCAAAAGGTTTTTGAAGAAAGTAAAAAACAACAAAAGTTAGTAGATGAATTAAATAAAAAATTAAGGTACAAAACATTCATTACAAAAGATATGTACGAATATTTAAAGGATACAGGAAAGATATGAAATTTACTAAACCTATTAAAATTTATCTGTTTAAGGACAGAGACAGAGTTGATGTAAGTATAAAAGTAAACAATGAACTTGTAAATGGTTATAAGTTCACCGTTGAAGAATTTGAATCTATATTAGCAGGTTGGAAAGAAGGCGTTGAATTTTCTACAGAATGGGGTTATGTTTTTGTTCAACACAAAACACACGGGCCCAGACCAGAAAGACAACCGTGTAGTTACGTACGGTTTAGTGTAAGTGTTGGTAATATGGATTTTCATCATAGAGTTACATTTGATACAATGCATGAATTAGAAAAAGAATATGCATATCAAAAAACAAACACTATGTATTGGGATTAGTATGTACAAATACGAAAATATTACTACAATACATCTAGAAAATACACAAAATTGTCAGGCAAGTTGTCCGATGTGTGATCGAAATCAAAATGGTGGTGCAGTAAATCCCCATATTGATTTGAGTGAACTGACATTAGACGATGCTAAACGTATTTTCGAGCCTGAGTTTATAAAACAACTAAAAACAATGTACATGTGTGGTAACTTAGGTGATCCTATAGTTGCACGTGATACACTAGATATATTCAAATATTTTAGAGAACATAATCATAACATGTGGTTGAGCATGAATACAAATGCAGGAGCAAAAGATGAAAATTGGTGGCGTGAACTGGCCAAAGTCTTTGGTAGAATGGGCGCTGTTATTTTCAGCGTGGACGGTCTTAGTGACACTAATCATTTATACAGGCAGGGTGTTGTCTGGGACAATGTAGAACGCAACATGCGAGCATTTATAGACGCCGGCGGCAGAGCACGTTGGGACTTCCTAATATTTGAACATAATCAACATCAAGTCGAAGAAGCAGAAGCACTTGCTAATGCTTGGGGTTGTGAAAAGTTTATTAAAAAGAAAACAGGAAGATTTTTAAGTGCTAAAAGTGAAAAGAAAGAATCACATCAGGCTGTTGATCGTAAAGGCAACGAAACTGCTAAACTTCAAAAACCTAAAGAACAATATCAAAATAATGCTATAAAGCAGTTCGACAAAGTAAAAAATAAGCACGGTACTATAGATACCTATTACGATCGAGCAGAAATACAATGTAAAGTAAAAGACGAAGGTAATTTGTTTATCACAGCAGAAGGACTTGCAATGCCGTGTTGTTGGACTGCTGGACGTATGTACAAGTGGTGGCACAAAGACCCTAAGGTAGAACAAGTTTGGGACTTTATTGATGCTGTAGGCGGTAAAGATGCAATCAGTGCAAAGAAACACGGATTACGTGCAGTATTTAACACAGGTATATTTGACAACATAGAAGCCAGTTGGAATAAACCAAGTTGTTCAGATGGCAAATTAAAAGTTTGTAGTATGAAATGTGGCAAAGAATTTGATCCATTTGGGGAGCAATTTAAGTAATGAATTGGGGAGATCATAAAATTTCATCATTACATTTAGGATTAACTTACAAGTGTACATTATCTTGTCTTGAATGCACCCGAACTAATACTACAAAAACACAAATTCCAGATATTGTAGATACAATGCACCTTGAATGGAGTAAATATAAATCTTTAATTGATAAAGTTAATCCTGAAATAGTTGAATTGTGTGGCAATTGGGGTGATCCAATATATTATCCAGACTTAGTACCTTTAATAGCGTACATAAAAAAAAGAAACAAAAAAACAAATATTATTCTTCATACAAATGGTAGTTATCGTTCACCTAGTTTTTGGAATGACTTAGTAAGTGTTATGAATAAACACGATGAAATTTATTTTTCTATTGATGGTACCAAAAAAAATTATACAAAATACAGAGTAAATTCAGATTTAAAAAGCATAGAAGATGCTGTGAAAACATTAAATCAAATACCAAAAAGAAAAAGGCCGATTATAACTCAAAAAACAATATTTTTTAGTTACGTGAAATGGAATATACTAGAAATTATAAATGAAGCAAGATTTACAGGATTTGATAGAATTAGATTTGAGTGGCCTCATGTTGATATACACGAATGGTTAGCTCCTGATTATAATGTTGAATGGGTTGAAACATATTTAAAAGAAAACAAAATTTCTTATAAAAAGAAAGATTTGTATTCTAGTCCTATAGTAAAGGATTTTAAATGACCGAAACAAAAGTAGATCCGTTATGTAAAGACCATGTACATCCATTTGTTGAAATAAATGGATTGTTTATGCCTTGCTGTTATCTTACAACTTCTTCTAATCATGAAAAAGAACTAAAAGATTTTTTTAAAAATGATTATGAAAATTTAAAATTACAAAATAATAGTCCAGAAAATATTGTTAAATTATGGGATAAATTAAAAAAATCATGGGATACTGATACTCCTTTTGTTGGTTGTGTTAGAGCATGTCCTAAGAGTGGAAAATTAAAAGGAAATAAGTAATTGTTTGCAAAAGCAGAAATTTTACAAGTTGAATTAAGCACAATGTGTAACGCATTATGTTTAAATTGTCATAGAACATATGGCAAAGATTGTGATCAAGTCAATCCGCTTATACCTAATAAAGTTACGGTTGAATCTAATGTGTTTGATAATTTGCTATCTTCTGATACAATGAGCGACATAAAGGAAATTGAATTTTGTGGTACAATAGACGATCCTTTAATGCATCCAAGATTTCTTGATATAGTTGATACAATTTACAAATACAAACCCAACATATCAATTACTTTACACACAAATGGCAGTTTAAGAACTGAACCTTTTTTTAAAGATCTTGCAATTAGCTTGAAAAGATTTGAACATCATCAAATTAATTGGAGTATTGATGGAGCAAGCCAAGAAACAAATTCTATGTATAGACAAAAAACAGAATTTGATAAGATACTAAGAAATGCTAAAGCATTTATAGATGCTGGTGGTAAAAGTGTATGGCAATTTTTAATATTTCCTTGGAATGAGCACGAAGTAGAAGATGCAAAAAGAATATCTGAGGAATATAACTTTAGAAGATTTGATGCTCGAGATGACAGAAGCGGACAAGAAACTTGGTGGATCAATGGAAAAGAATGGTCGAAAAATAAAAAACAAGATGACATACTAGAAATACACAATAAAGAAAAGTTTGAAAATGAAGTAAAAGACAAACTTAAAAAACATGAAATTAAAAAAATTCAAAAAGAATTCGAAGAAGTTATAAAAGAAAACAAACCAGTTGTAAAAAAGAAAAATATAGATGAACTGCCAATTAGTTGCATGGCAGTAAAAAGAAAACAATGGTTTATAAGTTGGGATAGTCGTATTTGGCCTTGCTGTTTTTTAAGTAATGGATTTTTTATGCAGCGTAACAGAGAACACATGCAAAAAAGATTGTATGAAAATTATGGCGAAGATTTTAATGATTTAACACAGCATAGTGTTGATAATATACTAACCCACGAATTTTTTACAAAAGATCTTGAAGCAAGTTTTGCAAATAGATTTGGCGAAGGCAAGTGTGATAAAATTAGAAGATGTGCCGAAACTTGCGCACAAAAGGAAAAGTAATGTTTAAAAGAAAATACCTAGTTGCATTTATAGATGAAAAATTTGAGAGTTCGCCTTTAGCAACAATGATATCTAAAAATTTGGCAGAATTTTGGTATATAGAAATTGGTGAACAAGTTGGAAGAGATAATGTAAAAACATTTAACAAACACCAGGAAGCTGTAAACTATGCTGATGCAAATGGTTATGAACATTTGTTATGCGTAAATTATGGAACTGATTTAGAACACAATTATAGTTTTTTGCAAGTGCTGGACGATTTCATACAAGATGACGATGTTTTAATTGGACATATATTAGATAGGAAACAGCATTATTATCATTTACATGAACAATGTTTTTATTTAAACATTGTAAAGGCTAAAAAAATATCTAATTTAGTTTTAGGTGAACCTGGTCCAGATTTAAAAATGATTGCACCTTCGAGATCTGTAGAAAGTCATCATGACGGTTATACTCCGTTATGGTTAGAAAAAGGTTCGCAGGAACATGAATATAAAGATGTAAGATTTGGCTACAATATTATCAATAGTGTATTAGAAGCAGGTTACAAAATTAGAAGTTTTGGACCCGAAGTTAGAGTAGGAAAGTATTATTTTTATCCTGAATCACCTGATACTGCTGATAAGTTTGCTGAATGGAGTGAAAAACATATTTTTAATAAATTTTATGTTTATAATACTGAGCATTTAGATATTGAAAACATTACACAAAATATTAAAAAACCTTTAAGTAGAATGGTAACCGTTGCAAGTGGACTTAATCATTTAAAAATTATTAAAACTTTAGGTTATACTGATACTTTTCATTTATTATTTGCTGATTATGATAAATTTGCACTTTATGTAATGGAACAAATGTATGCAAGATGGAACGGTAGAGATTATGTTGGATTTATTAACAGCATAGATACAAAATATTTTGATGGTAGATTTGTTGCTCAAAACTTTGGCGATTTTAATGATGAATTTTTAGATTTTTTTGGAGGAGAAGAAGCTTGGGTTAAATGGTGGTTAGAATATAAAAATTCTATTGTACACAATTTTGAAAGAATGAATTTTTTGACTTGCAAATTACATGATAATCATGTACAATTACTTAATGAATTCTTTTCTAGAGCAGACAATGATACCAGCAAAGTTTTATGGTTAAGCAATGTATTCAGTTATAAACAAACATCTCTGTATAATAGTTTAATCGATAGAGCAAGGACACAAGATTATTTTATGAATGAACTAAATCAAGATGTAAATGTATTTGCAAATTATGCTGTTCCGTGGGGCGAAGTTGGATTTACTCCTAAAGAATATAAACAACAAGAACCGTTGGCAAGAAAAGTTCTAATTGACATGAATTTTAGATTGGACAGAGTATGACTAAAGTTAGTGAAACGTTTTGTATTTTACCTTGGGTGCATCTAAGCACAAGACCAGATGGCAGCATGAGAGTTTGCTGTACAGCAAATGCAAGTAGTGTTGGACCTACCAACGATAAAGAACACGGCGGACAAGTCGGTATTTTAAAAACAGATGACGGTAAACCAAACAACTTAAATGTAACTGATTTCCAAACAGCATGGAATTCAAAGTACATGCGTAATGTCCGTAAACAAATGATAAACGGTGAGCAACCACCTAGTTGTTTAAAATGTTACAAAGAAGAAGCAGCAGGACATAATAGTAAGCGTATGTGGGAAACAGCGTATTGGAGTCAGCGTGTTAATGTAGATGATCTAATTGCTAATACTACAGAAGATGGTGAAGTACCCCCACAATTAGCATACATTGATTTACGTTTTGGTACAAAGTGTCAACTTGCTTGTGTTATGTGTTCACCACACGATAGCAGTGGCTGGATAAAAGACTATAAAAAGATTTTTCCAGATGTTAAAAACGAGTCACTAAAAGAAACAATGCAGTGGCAAGATAAAGGCAGTTATAACGGTAGTAGTTATAATTGGCACAAACAAAATGACACATTCTGGCAGCAGTTTTATGAACAAATGCCAAATATGCAGCAAATTTATTTTGCAGGCGGTGAAAGTCTTATTATCGAAGAACACTATGAAATACTTGAAGAAGCAATACGTCAAGGTATTGCAGGTGACTTAGAACTACGTTATAATTCAAATGGTGTAGAATGGCGTGAAGATTTATTTGATCTGTGGAAACATTTTAAGTTGGTACGTTTTCATTATAGTGTAGATAGCATACACGAAATGAATAGTTATATTCGTTACCCAAGTGAATGGAAGCGCACCGAAGAAGTATTCCACATACTTGATAAGCAAACAAGTAATAATGTTGAAATTACCATTGCTTGTGCGGTACAGGCACTTAACATTTACTATTTGCCAGATTTTATAAAATGGAAGTTAGAACAAAACTTCAATAAAATTAATATGTGGCCATTTGGCGCCGGAGGCATCAATTATCACTTTGTGTATCATCCGCCACATCTAAATGTAAAAGTATTACCCAACTGGTTCAAAGCAGAAGTGCGTAAAAAGTATGAGGAGTTTTATCCTTGGTGGGAAGAAAATTGGGAACTAGGTGTACCTGTTTGGCACAAAGGTAAAATTACAAAAGAAATGTTTGATGCTGCACCGTATGGTATTAAACGTTTAAAAGGCATGCTAAGTTTTATGGAAAGCGAAGATTGGAGCAGACGACTACCAGAAATGAAAGAGTTTATTGAGTTGTGCGACAAACAACGTGGTTTAAACTGGCAGGAAGTATTTCCTGAAATGAAGGATATATTTAAAGATGTCTAATACATTTTGTCCAATTCCTTGGATATTTCAAGCAGTAAGAGCAAATGGTGATATACGTGTTTGCTGTCAAGCCAACGTTACAAAAAACAAAGGTGTTATACGTAAAGAAGATGGTACCGCATATAATGCTGGTATAGATGTTTTACAAGATGCACGAAATGCAGATTTTATGAAAATTATACGCTCAAATATGCTTAATGGTAAATGGAGTGAAGAGTGCGGTCGTTGCCGCAGCGAAGAAGAAAATGGACTTAATAGTAGACGTCAATACGAGCAACAAAATTGGCCAAAGTTTACATTAGAAAAAGCACAGCAGCAAACAGAATTAGATGGAAGTATTGATTTAGAAGAAACTCCTGTAGAATATTACGATTTAAGATTTGGTAATTTTTGTAATTTAAAATGCCGTATGTGCGGCCCTACTGATAGTGATGCATGGTACGACGATTGGATCAAACTAACCGGCAAGAATACATTCAAAGACACCAGCGGTGAAGTAGAAATTAAAATGGTTGGTAATAAACTATGTGCGAGCGAATTCGATTGGCCAAGTCATGAACCGTTTTGGGAGCAATTAGAAGCAAATGCACACAACATTAAACATGTGTACTTTGCCGGCGGTGAGCCTATGCTTATTGAAAGACATTATGATTTCTTAGAACGTTGTATTGAAAATGGCAGTGCAAAAAATATGATTGTAGAATATAATACTAACATGAGTACGTTACCCTCTAGAGTTCTAACATTATGGGAAAGTTTTAAACAAGTACGTGTTGGTGCTAGTGTTGATGGTATGGGTGCAGTATTAGAATATCAGCGTCATCCTGCAAAATGGAATAAAATACTTAAAAATTTACATTTGTTAGATAATACCCCTTCAAATATTATGGGTTGGTTAGCATTTACCGTAACTGCTTATAATGTTAATCATATGATAGATTTTATGAAATGGAAACTAACAGAAAGTAATTTTAAAAAAATTAATTTTACACATAAAAGACCAATTATTACTAATCATGTAGCACATCATCCTAAGCATTTAAACATTAGAGTATTGCCTGATGATATGAAAGTACAAATTGTAAGAAGATTTGAGGATTTCGTGCAATGGTGCTATGAACAAGACTTTCCAGAAAATACACTTATAAAAGCACAAGAAATTACAAATAGTACAATTAAGTATATGCAAAGTGAAAGTTATTATGATACGCATTGGAAAGAGTTTATCTCTTATACTAAAAACTTAGATAAAATTAGGAATGAAAACTTATTAGATATTGAACCAATGTTTCAGGAGTATATATGATTATAACAGGCAATAGCACAACAGGAGTATCGGGTGCGTTAGCAAAACTCTATCCAGATGCAGAATTTTGCAGTAGAACAACAGGATATGATTTAAGTTTACGTGAAGATCAAGTGCGTGTAGCAGAACAAGTATTAAAGCATGATGTTTTTATTAATTGTGCAGCATTGTTTAAATTTCACCAAACTAATTTGTTAGACGAAGTATATAAATTATGTGTAGAAAAGAAACATCGTCCTCACATAATTAATATAGGAAGTACAACAGACAGAGTAAAAAATGGTAAAGCCTGGAGATATAATGCAGAGAAAAAAGCATTAAGAGATTATTCTAACACTTTAGGTATAAGTGGCGTGTGGGGAGCAACACCAAAAATTACTTATATAAGTTTTGGAACGCTAAGTAATAATACAATGAAACATCCACAAAGAATTTGTATGGACATTGATCGAGCAGCTGAGTATATTAAATGGGTAATCGAACAACCAAAAGATATTGCTGTAAATGAAATAAGCATAGATCCTATGCAGGACAATTTTTGGAGTAAAAATGAATAATATTGCAAAACTAGATAGTGACCCAACAGAAAAAGTAGACTTTGAAGTAGATCCAAGCACACACGATGCATGGAAAGCTAGTTGGGCAGATAGTTTTCAATTACAAGATTTTATGGACGAAGACGAACTCGAATGGCTTAAAGAACACATGTTAAAAAGATATAAAAAAATGCGTGTAAAAGAATCTGGTACATTACATTTTTTTAGCGATAATGCCGAAATTGAAGATAAGTTTTTTGACAAATGGAAAGCTGTGATTCCTGAATTAGAAAAAACTGGTGTGTGGGAAGGTAATTTTGTTATGACTGCAAGTCCTTATAACTTGCATATTGATACAGGTCGTCCAGAATACTTAATAGACAGAGGTTTAGTACCAGGAAGGCAAATTATTATACCATTATGGGTAGGTCATACTAATAAAGAATATAAAGGTACAGATAAAACTCCACCAGCTGGTACCGTAATTTTTAAAAATCGTTTTATTAAATATGGAACAAACTTTGCAAAAAGTGATAACAAGTACGATACTGATGTATTTTATACCGTAAGAAACTATGACAATTTAGTTTGCTACAATCAAGACGGTAGTGTTTGGGACGTAGATTGGGACAAACCTATTGATGCTGAAATTAGAGCAAAATATTTGAGTCATTTTCCTGCACGTTGGTGCGATGGCATGGAGTTTGAAGCAATGTACAACTGGGATAGAGGAAGTTTAATAGCGTTTGATAGATGTCAAGCCCATAGTGGAATGGATTTTCCTAAGTATGGTGTTACAATGAAAGCAGGTTTAAGCCTTATGACTACAAGGAAACTTTGATGGTTCCTGACTTAAAACGTGTACACATAGAAGCAAGCGGTAGATGTAATAGTAAGTGTCCTATGTGTAGTAGGTTTACTATAGATGGATATCTTCAACCTGGGTTAAAAACTATGGATTTAGAAGATGAAATGTTTTTTAAGTTTTTTACCGAAGATCGTACTAAAAATTTAGAGCATGTATACTTTAGTGGAGTTTATGGCGATCCATGCTTAAACAAAAGCCTTGTAGATTATGTAAAATGGTTTAAAAAATACAATGTAGATGTAGCAATTGACACAAATGCAGGATACCGTAATACAAAATGGTGGGCAGAACTAGGCGCTATGCGTACAAGAGTGCATTTTGCTATAGATGGATTAGAAGATACAAATCATTTATATAGACGTGGTGTAGTTTGGGACAAAGTTTGGAAAAATGTAAACGCATTTCAAGAAGCAGGTGGTAATGGCGCTTGGACTTTTATAGTTTTTAAACATAATGAACACCAAGTAGAAGAAGCAAAAGAATTAGCAGCTAGTTTGGGCATGGATTTCAGATTAAAAGTTACACAAAAGTTTAGAGGACACAAAAATTGGGCTGTAATGGAAGACGGTGAAAAACTTTATGAGTTAGAACCTCCTGAAATTCCAGAATATAGACATCCAAATGTAGGCAATGTAGATCATATACCAACAAAAGCAACTTTTAAATTTAATTACCAAAAACCTACACCATTAGATGATGTAGAAATTGATTGTCAAATACAAAATTGGAAAGAATTATTTCTAGCACACACAGGACACGTGATGCCTTGTTGTTTTTTAGGAACATTACATCATGATAGCCCTGGTGCATATCAATTTACACAAGAATTTGATATGAATAGTGTCGATTTACACAAAGTTTCTCCGGAAGAGGCCATAGAAAATTTATATGATATTGAACGTAGATTTAAATTAAAAAGTATTGCTGAAGGCAAGTTGCTTACGTGTGCAAGAACATGTGGTAAGAAATTTCAAAATAAAACGGTTTATGTAAAATGAGTGAAAAAAATAGTTTTTGTATCTATCCATGGATACACATGCAGTTAAAACCAAATGGACAAGCTAAACCTTGTTGTAGATTTGATCATATGAACAATGCATATGTTGATGAAAATGGTGAACACATTATGCCCCAGTACAATGTAAAAAACATGGATCTTGAAGACATAATGAAAAGTGAATTTTGGACACGCTTAAGACAAGATATGTTGCGTAACAAAAAAATTCCAGGATGCTACAAATGTGATAACGAAGATGCCAAAGGTAGTTATAGTATGCGATTTAATGCTAACCATGCATGGAATAAACAAAACGAATACAGGCCAACCAAAGAAAACGCATCATTAAATTTTAGATATTTAGAATTAACAACAGGAAGATATTGCAATCAAGCATGTAGAATGTGTAGTAGCGACTTGAGTACTTATTGGGACGATGATGACAAAATACTAGAAAAACATTATTCTGATAGAAAAGACTATAGTAAACGTCCTCAGACACTAGATTTGAATTTTAACGAAGAAGATTTTGAAAATACATCATTAATAAAACTAACCGGCGGTGAACCCATGATTTCACCAACATTTATTCCTTTTATTGATAAAGTTCTATCAAGCGGAAAATCAAAAAATATACTTATTCAAATTTACACCAATTGTAGTTGGGTACCTAAAGCAAAAATTATTGACAGATTAAAGAAATTTGGAATTGTGCAAATATTTTTAAGTATTGATGGTATAAGCGAAGTAAATGATTATATAAGATATCCTAGTAAATGGTCTACCGTAGAAGAAAGTGCAAAAAAATGGATTGACATATCTAAAGAGCACAGGAATTTTGATATTGTTTTTAGTCCAACAATAAGTTTGTATAATGTTTTGCAAATTAATGACATGTGGAAATGGTGGGAAAAGTTACAACTTGATACCTTTGGTGAGAAATTTATAGTAGATAATTCTTTATACGAAATGTATTTAAAAGACAAAGACATAAAAGGCGATACAAGTTACATATATGAAGTTGCTAGATTTAGTCCTACTATTTTACATACACCAACATATCTAAGTCCTACGCAGTTACCTAATAAAGAAGAAATTTTACAAGGTTTGCAAAAAATAATTGATAATTATGAAAATGTATCAGAAACTATCACGGAAAAAGAATATTTTACAAGATTTAAATATACAATAAAACATTTAATATCTAGTATAAGTAAACCGTCTAATAATGAGTTGCAAACTTTTACTGAATATAGCCTTGATTTAGACAAAATTAGAAATCAAAATATTAAAGAGCAAATTCCAAACTTGTGGAACCAGATAAAAGACTTAGTAGAAGAAAAAACAAGAACATGAGTAAAACCTTTTGTCCTATGCCGTGGACTCATTTAAACATAAAACAAGAGGGCAAAGTAAGTGCTTGTTGGAGATTTCCTGACAAGCTAGGAGATTACCGAACACAGCGTTTACAAGACATTTGGAATGATTCTTCTTTACTACAACTACGTAATGACTTGTTAAATAATGTTCAAAACAAAGGATGTCGTAGTTGTTGGGACATGGAAAACAGCGGTACGGTTAGCACTAGACAAACTTGTAGTCATACTTTTAATTATGTAGATCAAAAATTTGTCGAAGATAATCAAAATAATGATTATACATTTCCTACAAAGTTTATACGCAGTGTAGAAATACGTTTTGATAACATTTGTAATTTAATGTGTAGACATTGTAGTCCTGACTATAGTAGTGTGTGGGAACAGGCTGTGAAAAAAGATACTGCACTTATGGAAAAAATGCAAGAATATGGTACATACAGGAAAGATGCTAATCATGTTAGCCTTACACAAGAAATGGTAGACGAAATAGCCAATGAACTTGCACCTAATCTTGAAGAAATAATGATTGCAGGCGGCGAGCCTTTGTACCATGACAAACACTACAAGTTTTTAGAAGATATGCAACCATATGCTAAAAACATAAGATTAAGTTATAATACAAATCTAAACATTTTAGAATATAAAGGAAAAAGTGTATTAGACTTATGGAAAAATTTTAAAGAGGTTTGGGTACGAATTAGTATAGATGGAGATCCTAGTTGTTATGAATATGTGAGAGCAGCAGGTAATTTACACAAAGTTGAAGACAACATAAAAAAACTTAATAGCACTCTTACTAATGCTGATATAAGTGCAACTTGTACGGTAAATTTATATAACATTACACGTTTTGTTAATATATGTAAGTATTACACAAGTTTAGATGTTTATTTCCATACTAGTCTAGTCCAGTATCCTAAAGCACTTAATATAAAATTATTACCTCAACATTTAAAAGACAAAGTTACAAATGATTTTAATTATTGGTTTGATAATGAAGCCGAAGAACATGTCGCAAAATATGCAAAATACACAAAGCCTGAAAAGCAATTACAACGTATTAAGAAATTTGGAAGTAATGTTCTAAACTATATGAATAGCGATGATTGGCATAACGAGTGGCACAAGTTTTTAGATTATAGTAAGGCATTAGATAATCACCATTCAACAGACTTGTTTAAAACTTATCCAGAATTTCTATTCTGACAATATTTTATAGTATTGTTGTTCGTATTCAAACATAGATTTTATATCTGAACTAAAATCTACTTGTTGTTTGTCTGATGCAACCATTTTAATATCTACAATTAAATTATTGTTTATGTTTTCAATCTTTTCTAAATGTTTTATTGTATAAGAAGTTATGTTTTTAATACCAAATTGTAAAGCATTACTTCTAAATCCTGGTATATCTCCTATACAATGATATATTCCTGTAACATCTATATTTTCTAAACATGATATAATATTGTCATCGTTGAATAATAAGTTAGCTTGTGTATATTGATGATTTTTTTCTTTGTAATTTTTCCAAGACTTTTTTATATTTTTTTCTGTTTGAAAATGTTCAAGTAGTTTATACCATTCGTTGTTTACCATTTCAGATATACTGCCCTTGTGCCACAAAGCATTTTCGTTTGGAATACAATTTATAAGTGTATCATGTAATGTTTTATATTCGCCGTTCCAAAAATTGGTAAAGGTTTCTTTGATTAAAATATTTCTTGCAAATATATCAAAATGAACATAGTTTTTTGCTTGCACATATTTTTCTCCTAGAATAAATGCCTTAAACATACTACAAGGAGTTATTATAGTGTTGATACTTTTTTGTGTTTCTAAAAAATTGAAATCTGGGCATATTTTTTCTGTATTAGAAAAGAAAAACACACCGTCATCTTCTGGAATACTATGAGTAAAATTACGTGTAGAAACCAGTTGACTAATAAACTTAGACATATTAGATGGTAGTATATCTAAATTTGTATACATTTTAAGAATATCGTTCCATAAAGTTATGTCTTGATTTGCATTAGTGTTAATGTAATGATTTTCAAAAGATGGATCATACTTTTCTGCTGCTAAGAATAGTCTTTCTATTGATAGATTTGGAAATTTTTTTATTTCTTTTAAATTAATAGTTATTATGTCTTTGTTGTTGGGATTACCTTTGATAATCCAATTATGATTATTTTTTTGACAATATATGATATCGTCAATAATATGTTTATGAACGTTCCAAAAATTAGAAGCATACACTCCAAACCAACTAATAATCAAGTATTCTGTATCATCCTCTGGATTATTAATAAATTTACTTATAATGTTCTTTATATCAGTATCGTATATAAATTGTTTACATGCTGCTGTTGAATTTTCAATAGTGTGAGCACGTAAGTAATACAACAACCAAGATTTTTTAATATCCTCGTTTACTTCTGCAACATATTCCGGTACAACAAAAGAATGTTGTATTTTAATCATAAATTATTCTCCAGTGATTATAACTATCTAGTATGCGATCGCTCCACGAGTCATTTGCTTGACCGTGTGCAATAATATGATACCTATCTTCACTACTCCAGTTGTATACACTATGTATGTTGTACAAGTTTAATTTAATTACACTACCTTGTTGCCATGGCAAATACCCTATTTCGTCCATATAAAAATGACAACCTTCAGGATTATTCAAAGCAATATTTGTTGGTCCTATATGGTTTTCATCTAAAGTTATACTATCTCTATGCGGTATAATATAACCACCAGGTGCAAGTTTCATAATTCTTATTCTATCATATCTTTTATAATCAAATCTATTCATAAAAAAGTCAGTAATAGTTGGACACCATTCTGCTATATCAGTCCATTTATATGGCGCATCTTCTCTATCTTTAAATCCGTATGTGTGATGTGCTTCTGTGTGAACACTGCTTAACCCGTGTATACATAAACTACTCCATCCTTTATGACTTTCGTGATGTCTATGAGGAACATAATGTTTTTCCAATTGCACTGCTTCCCAGTGCATTTTATCCCAATCTGCATCTTCAAACCCTACTATAGGTAAAAATGGAATAGAACTAAATCTTACTTCTTGTGCTGTGCTGTAATCTTGTGGATATTTAGGTTTAGCAGGCTTCATGTTTCTGCGGGCAAAAATGTCTGCAGGTTCATTGCTAACACCCCATTCAGTTACCGTATACATAAATGTTCCTTTTTTTATAATATGCGTATATTTATTGGTAAATATTGCGTTAGGAGTTTTTTATGAACAATACCTTGTGCAGTGCTGCATGGTTAGATATGAATATCGACTTTGGAAACAAAACAATAAGTCATTGTTGTAAAAGTGAAAAAGAATCATTTCCAGAAAATTTAACTGAAGATTTTTTTAATAATAGTAATCACATAGTTAATTTACGTAAAGACTTGCTAAATGGTGTAGAAAATTCTGCATGTAATCACTGCTGGTTAAGTTACAAAAACACAAATAGTGCATATAGAGATTTTAAAAACAAATGGAAAACAGAAAATGATGTTTTAAATTTAATAGAAAACATAGAAATAACACTAGATAACGTTTGTGATATGGCATGCATATATTGCGACTTATCCAACAGCAGTAGAATAGCTCAAGAAGTAGGACATACTCCTGTGATGACTATTCCAAATCAAGAACACATTGAAACATTTATAAATTGGTTTGAAAAAAATTGTAAAAAACAACCTTTTAATAGTCTTAGTTTCTTAGGTGGTGAAATAAGTTATAGTAAAAACTTTTATAAGTTTATGCAATTAATTTTAGAAAAACAAAGTTTACACGATATAAAAATTAATTTTAGTGTGCTTACTAATGGCAATGCTACAGAAAAGAATCAAAAAAAATTAATAGAATTATTTGATTCATTACCTGCTAAATGGGGTATTAGCTTAGGTATAAGCAACGAAGCGGTAGGGGAAGTAACTGAATTAGTAAGATATGGAGTAAACTGGAAAAGGTTTAGTACTAACTTTATTGAGTACATTAGCCATCCTAGGATAGTAAACGTAACACTTGCACCTACCCCTAGTATATTTACGGTATCACGTATGCATGAATACTTTTCGTGGTGTATAGCAGAGTTAAGAAAAACAAATACAAAACTTGCTATATTTGGTAATTGGGTAAACTGGCCTGAAGTATTAGATCCTGCAAGATTAGACGAGTCTTATAAAAAACATGTACAAAAAACACAAAAATTAATTCAAAAAAATTCTGATATTTTTATAGATGAGTCACAACATTCTCATACCGTTACTTGGCTTAAACAACTAGAAAATAGAATTAACACAATACCGCACAATCAACATGATTTAGATCAATGGTTATTAATGATGTCTAAACAAAAACGTGATGAAAGAATACTTAAATTAAAGGAATACTTATGACCAAAGAATGGAAAAATCCAGACTGGTTTCCAGCGCACGGAAATAATGCTTGTTTGTTAAAATGGAGTCAGGTAACATTAAGTTTATGGGATAACACTAGCAGTAGTTGTCACAGAAACGGTATGGCTAAAATACCAGAAGATTTTGATTTTCACAATAGTCCTAAATGGCAGGAACATCGCAAAAAGATGCTAAAAGGCGAATGGCCTAGTGATGGCTGGGGATGTGAGCATTGTAGAGATCAAGAAGCTATAGGCGGAACAAGTGATCGTATGCAATGGTTAAGCAATGAATATAATAAAAGATATGTTCCTAAAGAACTTTTAGATAATCCACATGCTACAAAAATTAAACCAACTCAAGTAAGTATGCATTTTAATAATAAATGTAATTTAAAATGTGTGTATTGTGGTCCTCAATATAGTAGTGCATGGGTAAAAGAAATAGAAAAGCACGAGCCTGAAAATCCTAAAATAGCACATTATAAAAATTTAGAAACTACTTATAAAGAGAGATTAGAAAAGTTTTATGTTTGGATGGAAGAAAATTATCAAAGTTTAAAAGCATTTGATTTGTTAGGTGGAGAACCTTTTATACAAACTGAAACATGGGAATGTGTGGATTGGATGATAAAGCACCCAAATCCTGAATGTGATATAGAAATATATAGCAATATGGAAGTTAAACCTGTATTATTTAAACGAGGTTGCGAAAAATTAAAAGAATTAAGTAAAACGGTAAATGAAGTTGTTTTTGTTATTAGTGTTGATTGTTTTGGACCAGAAAGTGAATATATTAGATTTCCTCATAACTGGGATGTAATGGAAGAAAATATAAATTATTTAATTTACGAATGTCCTGAGATTGTACCTACAATGAACTGGACGGTTACAAATCTAAGTCTTAAACAAACACCTGCATTAGTTCGTAAAGTAATTGAATGGAATAAACATCGTAATGTAAGTGTTAATTATAACAGATGTATGGATCCGCATTTTTTTGATCCAAAAATAATGCCAGAAGGATTTTATGACGATACATTAGAAGAACTACGTGAACTTAATAAAATTATGTATGGTAAAGATAAAGGTCCATACATGGATTATGTAGAAACTATATTTAAAGAAATTACAGAAACACCTGCAGACTATGATGCAATCAAAATGCTAAAATGGAGATTAACAGAGTTAGATAAACGCAGAGGCACAGATTGGCAGCAAACATTTCCATGGTTAACTACATTGGGTCATAATCAATGAGTAAAAAATATTTAAATTATGAAGGAAAAAAGTTTTGTACTGAACCATATCGTACCGTTTGTATAGGACCAACTGGAGGTGTTACTGCGTGTTGTGCATTATCAAAATACAAC
>Ga0255772_10001404_pt1 | contig 24078 bp, 22 predicted proteins | sample 071ome_34_FD_179970 | JGI IMG/M metagenome (GOLD analysis project Ga0255772, IMG submission 179970) | Coastal salt marsh microbial communities from the Groves Creek Marsh, Skidaway Island, Georgia - 071411BT metaG (version 2) | ecosystem: Environmental > Aquatic > Marine > Intertidal zone >...
TAGACGGTATGAGCGACGACTTCAACACCGGTGCACCCTATGTGATGTTCCCGGGTACATCTGGCGCCCATGTCATGATCCCCACCGCGGGTTATTACTCGTATCAGGATCCTCAATAGAAAATGGCTGGGGGGTTGCAATGATTAACGCCCCAGCGTTTGGGAGAGAGTCAATGAAAATAAGAAACACTATCGCCATATTTGGGATCAGTCTGCTGGTTTCCGGGCTTGCGGCAGCGGGTCACCACGAAAAGAGCGAGGGCGTGATGCCGGCGGCCAGCAGTGGGCAGTTGATTGCTTATTATTACTGGCCGTGTGCAGATGCCGAAAAAGGTATGAGCCTTCTCAAGGAGATGGTTGCTTACGAAAGTCAGCATTCGCCCATTCCCTACTCGGCCACGCCCGCAGTGCACGAGGATGGCGCATTGGTCTCGGTTGATGTTCACTCTTCTGCCGAGTCACTGGAAAAAGCGGCTGAGTGGCAAAACACGGACACGCAGTGGCAAGCGTGGTTTGCGGAAATGACCGAGGCTTGTGGATCCGCAGATGACTTGTCAATGAGCATACTGACCGTACAGTAGTGATATTTGAGCGGTTGATTGAACCCGGCCAGCGCCGGGTTTTTTATGTCTACACAAGAAGATTTTGGCGGCTAGGCAAGGCACTCAGGGCTTACATGCGATCCGAGTTTTCGTCACGCTCCTCACGCACTTGTTCGCGGTGCTCCCAAATCGCATAGCCCCCTACTGTCAGGGCGAGAAGCATCAGCAACGTGATTTGAGTCAGACTGAAGCCATATAGCCCACATTCCATGAGCCGTTCTATAAAAGAATAGGTGCTGACTGGACAGTCCATTAGCGCTTCTCTAGTCGGATATGTCCCTGCCCACTTCCCCCGCAATGGCATCGAGGTCAGCGGCCGAGCCGAGCATGGCGTTATCCACTTCGTGCCCCAGTGCATATTGAGGGGGTGCCGGCTCTGGATGTTCGCCAGGCGCGCCGGGTGGCGTGTAGTAGCCCAGTGCATATTGTCCCATCGAGTATCCGATGAGTTCTTGCAGAGGCCGATCAAGCGTTTTTGCTATTTCGGGTGGGCAGCTGAGGTACTGGTTTTCCTCTTGCCGCAGCCAGCCGAGGGTATAGGTGATGTTGATTCCAATGCGATCACTGGTACTGCGATTCTCTCCCCCGCCATGGAACACGGAGCCTGAATAAATGAGGACCGACCCGGCGCGCATTTCGGCCTGGGTGATCAGCTCGGGGGCTATGGCAGCATCATCCGGCAACTCCGTGCTGCCGGGTACAACCTGCGTGGCGCCGTTTTCCGCCGTGAAGTCGGTAATCGCCCAAATCGTATTGAACTGCGGTTCCACATGGGTCAGATGCGTGCCCCAGGCCCAGCGGTCGCGATGAATCATCTGCGCTGTCTGGCCCGGGCGGATCCGAATAATCTGCGTCAAGTGCAGCTGTACCGACTGGCAGTAGGGCTGCAAGAATAATTTGCAAGCGTCCAGAATGACTGGATGCGCAATGAGCGTCCGACATTTTTCCGACCGGGCCATCAAGCCACCCGTGCGCGTGGTTAATCGGCCGGCAAAATCGTCAAAGCCATCAGGCGTGCCCTCCATGTAGGGATCCGTTTCCGATCGGAGGGCGGCAATGAAAGCGGGATCGATCACGTCATCGAGAACAATGGCGCCATCTTCCTCGACGGCCTTGGCGATGACCTGGGGGTCGGTATCTGGAGCAAAGTGTTTCAGTTGAGGCATTGGCTCGCTCTCCCTAGTCCACCAGTGATGCGACACATTTGATTTCAATTTTGAGGGCGGGATCTACGAGGGCACCTACTTGAACCAAGGTCTGTGCCACTTCCGGCGCTTTGCCATAGATCAAGTGTCGCTCGGAAAACAGCGCTTCGACCTGGGTCATACAGTCCTTCACATCGGTGACAAACCAGGTCTCGTCAACAATGTTGTCCATGTCAGCGTCGAACTCTGCCAGCACCGTTTTGATGTTGGCATAGGCGAGCTTCATCTGTGAAATCAGATCGTCCGGTATAGCGCCGGTTTGATCCATGCCCACTTGTCCGGCGAGGTATAGCGTCTCTTTGACTTGTACGCCCTGACTGAATAAATCGGCATAGGGGCCACTGCGGTAGAGCTTTTTATCGATGGTCATTGAACTCCCTCCTCCGGGAAATAGATGGCGCATCTCCCGGCGATGATATTGTGGTGCGCGGTCCGCGACATACCGCGGCTGACGCGCATACTTCGACCACGCTACATCAAATTGCTGATTCAGGGGTGGCTAAAAGCGACAGCGCGCTGCGTAGGGCGTTAAAACGCTTGCGCGTAATAACCGGTACCCCGGTGCCTTGCTGACCTAACACCTCGGGGTTCAATGGGAGCCAGGAAAGCTGGGCCACCGCGTTGCGCTCTTCAGTCGCAGCCAGCACGGTGGCGTCCCTCGCTTCGTAAAAGTGCCAGGCATCTGGTAGCGGGACGTCCCGCTCAAAAAGCGCACGACCTCGTTTCACACGGTCATAAAGATGCGCTCTGATTAATCCTTGGGAGCTGATCACTCGGTTACTTGATTGTGAAGACGCGCGCGTCTGCAGCGTCGACCACGCCTCCGATGTAATCCCCACAATGGGCCACCAGTGATAGTGCCACTCGGGATTCCGCTGTAGAAAGGCCTCAAGTGCTAGGTACTGTGCACTCAGGCAGGCGCCAGTTTTTTTGCCCAGAGCGAACTGAGCCTCGTAGATCGATTGAAAGTAGCCGATCTTGTCCATGCGACCTCCCTGTCGATGGCGGCTTGTCCGGGTGCCTCATAGGGCCACGGCGCTTCATTTTCGCGGTGCGGTACCGGTCAGCTCCCGCGAGAGTTAACCGCCCGACCATGAATTGCACTCCTGAAAAAGGCCCCGCGGCGCGGGGCAAAGAAGGAGTCAACCATGAATGTCGTCGTATCGGTGATTGACCTGAAGGTCAGATCAATTCAGAGGTCACCGATCCGCCGACTGATTCAGTCTCGCCCATACGCAGCAGCGATCATTGATCAGATCTGCCAAGGCTTTGTCGGGATATGCCAACTTCTGGCGGGCGCTTACAGGGTACGCGGTGTGCGAATGTCGTATTCGTCCTGCAGGAACGCCACGAGATCAATCAGTTGCTGGACCGTCATGGCTTCATTGACCGCGATCATCGGCGAATCCGTGGTCGCGGCAGCGCGGTCATAGCTCCTTGAGATCTTGTGGTCCGGGTTGATGATTGAAGCAACCAGCTCGCCCTGTGTTCGGTAGCGTGTGGTTTTCCCGCCGAGTGGGACATTAACTTTGGCGGTCGCGGTTTTCCCCAGTCGCTCGATTTCAGCGTCGATAGCGGTGTGTTCAATATCGGCGACGCTGTGGCAACCGTTGCAACTTAGGGCAACAAACGTTGCTTTACCCTGAGCTATCTCGCCGGCGGGTAGCGCAAAACCGTTGGATTCCTCGGTGCAGCCGGGTAGTAATAAGAGGGTACATGCACCGAGTGCCAGTGCTTTTAGCGTAACAGGGGTAGCCTGCTTCAGGCGGAGTGAAATCGCTTTCATAACAAAATCCTTTTTGTAAGTCGCGTCCTGCGATGGGGATAGCCTAACACGGGCCGGGCTTCAGGGTGGCGGGAAGGATTGGTGATATTTGCGAAGTGACCCTGGTGCTTGCTCAGACCACCTGAGAGTCATGAGCTCTGTCCCATGACAAGCCTGAGAATTTGGTATTACTAAATTTGTGGAATGGATAGGCCGCCATCAACGGTAATCACAGAGCCTGTCATGTAATCGCCAGCGGGGGAGGCAAGGAGGAGGACAGCACCCTCCAACTCATGAGGTTGGCCGGTACGACGCATGGGTGCTCGTGCAATCATTCGCGCACCCGCTTCAGAGTGGAGGAAGTCGTCTGCAAGTGCGGTGTGAAAATAACCCGGGGCGATTGCGTTGACCCGAATGCCATACCTTGCCCATTCCACAGCCATGGAGCGCGTCAACTGAACCAGCGCGGCTTTCGCAGATGCATAGGTTGCCGTGCCTTTTTGTGTTGTCTGCCCGAGTACCGATGCCATATTGATGATGTTGCCGGCCACCTGTTCTGCGCACATATGACGGACCACGGATTGTGAGAGGCTGAAAATCGCTTTGAGGTTGGTGTTGTAGAGGTGGTCCCAGCTGGTAGCGCTTTCATCGAGGAGCATCTTGTCGCTGTGCACGCCAGCATTGTTGACCAGCACTTCTATACGGCCTTGCTCCAGTACCGTTTCAAGCGCCGCCGAGAGGCTCTCAGTATTGGCAACGTCCATTTCTACCCCAGACGCTCGTCCTCCCGCTGCTTCGATCTTCGCAATGGACGTGGCAATAACCTCAGTCCGCCGCGCCGCGAGAATGACTTCTGCGCCGTAGCGGGCGAGCACTTGGGCAGCCGCAAAACCCAACCCGGTTGCGCCTCCTGTGATTAAGACCCGTTTGCCGGTCATATCAAATATATCGTTCATATAGTGGGGCTCTCGCAAAGAGTGGAGCAGTGTATTCGGGGTGCTAGAGGGCGTCTAGGTAGGCTATGGTTACGCTGCCTAGCGAGTGCGTGAAAATGAATGTAACCGAAATTCTTTGGCTGTCTCGCGCACTCGCCATTGACGACAGTCGGGAGGAAGCAGAGCCATGAGCGAGCAACAACCGATATTACTGAGAGAGGAGCGGGGCGAGGTGCTCTGGTTGACCTTGAACCGGCCCGATCAGCTCAACGCCCTGAATCCGCCCTTGATTACCGCGCTGCGGGAAGCCTTTGAGTCTCTTCGCCGTAATCACGACATCAGAGTGGTCGTGTTGCGCGGCAACGGCCGGGCTTTCTGTGCCGGTCTCGATTTGAATGATGCGTCGTGGTCGGGTGCTCCGACCCCTCATGATATTCTCGATTTTCAACGCAGTATCTCGGATATCTACCGGGCCATGCGTCAGTGCCCACAAGCCATCATCAGTCTCGTTCAGGGTCCAGCGTGCGGTGGTGGTTTCAGTTTGGCGCTGGCATCTGATATTCGGATCGCCGCCGAGTCGGCCAAAATGAATGCCGCCTATATCAAGGCCGGCCTGACTGCCTGCGACATGGCGTGCAGTTATCTTCTGCCGCGCCTCGTGGGGCTCTCGGTGGCCAGTGAGCTGATGATGACGGGTCGGTTTATCAACGCTGAGCGTGCGCTTCGAGTCAATCTGGTGTCAGAGGTGGTGGCTGAAGCGGAATTGGAAGCGTCGGCCGATAGTTTGATTGAGGAACTGCTCGCAACCTCACCGATGGGCCTGCGGCTGACTAAGGACGGATTGAATATGAGTGTGGATGCCGGGTCTTTGGACGCGGCGATGGCACTGGAGGATCGCCAACAGTCCCTGGTGGCCATGACCCGGGACGCCGGGGAGGCCGTGACTGCGTTTTTGGAGAAACGTAAACCCGTCTGGCAAGACCGCTAGCCGCAAGTGGCTGCGGTGCGGCGACCCCGGGGTGGGCATCGCCACGCCAGAGTGGGAGCGTCAGGCCGCGGTGCCGTCGATTTCCTGATAGTAGGCCATCAGAATCTCAGCGACCTCTGGCCGCGAAAACTCGGGCGGTGGCGCAATGCCCTGGCCCAACATTTCCCGTACCTTAGTGCCCGATAGCAGCACAAAATCTTCAGGGCTGTGGTCGGGCGCATCGCGCATCATCACCACTCGGCCCAGCTTTTTACTAAAAGCGGTGTGGTCAGCACGGTAGATCTCGAGCGCTAAAGCGCCCTCAGGCACTTCTTCATCAAAGATCGTCTGTGCATCGAAGCCACCGTAATAGCTGCCAACGCCCGCGTGGTCTCGGCCCACAATCAGGTGCGTGCAGCCCGCATTCTGGCGGAACACCGCATGGAGCACGGCCTCACGGGGGCCCGCGTAGAGCATGTCAAAGCCATAACCTGTGACCATGACGGTGTTGGGGGGGAAGTAAAGGTCCACCATTTTGCGGATAGAAGCATCACGCACGTCGGCGGGGATATCGCCGGATTTGAGTTTGCCCAGCAGCATGTGGATCAGCACACCATCGGCAGAGAGGTCTTCCATCGCCATGCGGCAGAGCTCTTCATGGGCGCGGTGCATGGGGTTCCGGGTTTGGAAGGCCACTACGCGCTCCCAGCCGCGCTCATTGATCTCTTCGCGAATCGCCATGGCGGTACGGAATGTCTCGGGAAAGTCCTCTTCGAAGTAGGAGTAATTCAGCACTTCGATAGGACCCGAGATTACGGTGCGGCCCTGCGCGGTAAAGGCGGCCACACCGGGATGTTCGGGATCATCGGTGCGGAAGACCTTGGCGAGGATGGTGGCAACGTCGTCATCGCTCAGGATCTCGACGGCCTCGACGGTCATGACCGCCAGCAGAGGGTGGCCTTCGCGGTTTGGGTCAGTCAACGCCAGACGCTGACCCGCCTCGACGGGGCAGCTCTCTGCGAGGTTGACCACCGGCACGGGCCAAAAGAGGCCGTTGGTCGTGGCCATATTTTCGGCGACCGACAGCGTATCGGCCCGATTCATGAACCCGGTGAGTGGTGTGAAATATCCAGCGCCCATCATGACCGCATTGGCTGCGGCTGCTGAACTCATCATCAAGGCGGGTAGGGTGAGTGCTTCGGCCTCGAGCTCGGCGCGCCGCGCGTCATCAATAATCAAAGGTTTGAGCTGGTCAGCGCCGTGGGGTGCAATCAATGCCATGGTCTCTCTCGGTTAGGTGGTGTTCTGGTTGACGGTTCAATACGTTTTTTCGGCAACAGCAGCACTGGCTAGTTTCCCAGGTTCGGTGCCTGCAGCGTGTTCAATGACTCTTTCGTTGCCGCTTCTGTGCTCAGGCGGCGGGAATCAACCCTCGTTGCTCCAGTAGGTGCAGCAAGCTGCCGACTTCTTCCTCCAGCGATTGCTGGTCGGTCTGTAAATGTACCTCGGGCGACTCGGGTGCCTCGTAAGGGTCGTCAATACCGGTAAAGTTTTTGATCTCTCCGGCGCGCGCCTTTTTGTACAGTCCCTTAGGGTCCCGCTCCTCGGCGGCCTCCAGACTGCAGTCTACAAACACTTCGATAAACGGCATGTTGTCTGCCTCGTGCAGTTCGCGCACGATCTGCCGGTCGGCAACATAGGGGCTGATAAAGCTACTGAGGACAATCACACCGCCATCAACAAACAGTTTGGAAACCTCACCGACCCGGCGGATGTTTTCTGCGCGATCCTCGGCACTAAAGCCCAGATTCTTGTTGATACCGAGACGGATGTTGTCGCCATCGAGGCGATAGACCAGCACACCGCGCTGGTAAAGCGCCTGCTCCAGCGCGACGGCGATCGTACTTTTGCCTGAGCCCGAAAGGCCCGTAAACCAGAGAGTAGCGCCACCGTGACCCAACAGCTGCGCGCGCTCGGGCCGATTGATCTCTCCGCCGTGCCAGTGCACGTTGGTGGCTTTTTGCTCACTCATGGATTCGTCCCCACTTGAAGAGGCGCGATTGTATACAGTCAGCTCAGGACTTTGAAGGGCGCTGCGGGGTTGGAGTGCTTCTCGGTGGCGATAAGACAACAGCGTCTGGTGGGTCGTCTACAGTGTCTTGCAGTCTACTCAGGTCAGCGGTCGAGACGCCGCGGGGTGAGTGTGATAGTGCGCGGTCGCTGATCACGAGTATCACACCGAGCAGTGCGACGGCCAAAATGATCAGCGACAGGGCGCCCGTATCTCGTAGCATGGTATTGGCGCTCGCTGACTAAAAGTCGCCTGATACCGGGCCGTGTATTAACGTGTGCTCAAGAGGCTGATTGCCCATTGCGGCCACAGACTCTTGGCTGAGCACGACCATAATGATCCAGGCTGCGACGCCAAGACCGATGCGTAGGTGCTGCACTTGCAAATTTTTCATTCCATACCCTCCCGATAAAGGTGCCGTCCTTGGCAGAAGGTCGTCCATGAAAAGGGGGTCGCGAGGCTTCGCCCTTGAGGTCTTCCGACAGAGAGGGGTACTCCCTCGCGAACCAGGCCAGTATGGCGCGGGGCTGAGGCTAGGAATTGACTGTTTCCGCCAAGCGTTTGGCGAAAGATGTCAGGCGTGGATCTGCGTTATGACAGCGGCCAAACCAGGAGGATCATGGGTATTGCTGTGATCACCACTAAAATTTCGAGGGGTAAACCCATGCGCCAGTAGTCGCCGAAGCCATAGCCCCCTGGCCCCATAATTAGCGTATTGTTTTTGTGACCGATGGGCGTCAAAAACGCGCAGGAAGCTGCGACTGCCACTGCCATCAGAAATGGATCGGGATTCACCTGCAGACGCAGTGCCACGTCGAGGGCGATGGGTGCGGCAATGAGGGCAGTGGCCACGTTATTGAGCACGTCTGATAGGGTCATAGTGACTACCATCAGTGCCGTCAGAATGAGGATGAGGGGCCAGCCATCAGTGCCCTGCACAAACAGATCTGCCAGCAGCTCGGTACCACCACTCACCTCCAGCGCCACGCTGATGGGGATCATGGCGCCCAGCAAAATGATGACCGGCCACTCGATGGATTCGTAGACCTGAGAGAGGGGCACTATGTCCAAGAGAACATAGAGTAGCGCTACGCAGGCGAGCGCGATGGGAAGATACACGACCTCAAAGCTGGCCAGCGCGATAGCGCCGGCAAAAAGCACAATGGCCTGGCGCGCTTTGTCGCGCTGAATGACATCGAGGCCCCGGGGAGCAAGGGGTAAGCAGCCCATCCACTCAACCACATCATCGAGGGTGTCCTCCGGGCCCAATAACAAGAGCAAATCACCCGCCTGAATCTGCACTTCTCTGAGGCGCTCGCGAATTTTGACGCCATTGCGGGAGATGCCCAACAGAATCACCCCGTGGCGATAACGCAGTCGCAACGTGGATTCGGAGCGGCCGACCAGGCGAGAGGTCGAGGGTACGGCAACCTCGCGCATCACCGTGTTGCCCGATAAAGCCTTCGAGGGGCGATCCGAATCGGTATAGCTCAGGGCCACTGCGCCGACGAAGGCATCGATGCTGTCGGGCCCTCCCTCGATCACAATACGGTCATCAGCACGCAAAGCCACCTGAGCTGCCATACCCGGCAGGCGCTCGCCGTCGCGGATCAGGCCGAGAATCTGAACGCCGCTCTCGTCTGCCGCCGCGTCGAGCGTTCGCAGTCGTTCGCCAATGACCTCGGCGTCTGCCGGTACGCGGAGCTCCGCCAGATAGCGCTCCAGATCCTCGACCGGTGAATGGGTGCGGTTGGCGGTGCTCGCCACGGGTATGAGTCGCCAGCCGATTACCGCCACATACACAATGCCCACGGCGGCCACTGCGATGCCCACCGGTGCAAAGTCGAACATGGTGTAAGGCGTGCCCAGAGCTTCTCCGCGGAAGGTGGCAATGACAATATTGGGCGGTGTGCCAATGAGGGTGATCATGCCGCCCAAAATGGAGGCAAAAGACAGGGGCATGAGCGTCAGTGCAGGGCTCCGCTCGGCCTTTTCTGCTGCCTGCAGATCAACAGGCATCAGGAGCGCCAGCGCCGCCACGTTGTTCATCAGCGCAGAGAGGGCGGCAGATACCCCCGCCATCAGCGCAATATGCTGTCCAATGCGCCGGGTGCCGTCGAGGAGCGCGCTGGCAATGAGTTCGATCGCGCCAGAGAGATAAAGACCGCGGCTGATAATGAGCACCAAGGCAATGATGATTACTGCGGGGTGCCCGAAGCCGGAAAAGACCTGTTCTGTGGGGATCAGTCCCAGCAGGTAGGCGACGAGCAACGCCCCAAACGCCACCAGATCGTAGCGGTAGCGTCCCCAGATCAGAAACACGAACAGCGCGCCGATCAGCGCAAACAGCATGGCTTGGTGTGAGGTCACAAATCCCCCGGCTCAGTCGCCGGTATTGACCAGCGACTCCAACTGCTCGTGGAAGTGACTGACCCGGCACTCCACCTCGTTGAGCCAGCACTGCTGGAAGCCCTCAGAGTGCATGCCGCGCTGGGCGTGGGCCAATAGAGAGAGGTCTTGATCAATGGTATCGGTCATGGAGGCGTTGCCCGCAATCACATCGGAGTAATCAAATAACTCCCAGTCGGGTCTGCCAGTTTTGGTTCCGCGCTCAGTGCGCTTCTCCTTGAGTTCGTCGGTGCCCTCCAAAAAACGCTGTTCCTCGCTGTGGGGAAAACGCTCAAATGAGAGCTTGTCGAGATAGCAGTGGTTGGGGTCGGTGGCATGGGGCCTCAGGCGCATCAGCCAGAGCATCTCGGGTTGGTAGGTCATGATCGCATTGGGAAAGACGTTGGTCTGAATCACGTCGGTCAATTCTTCGTCCGAGAAGTTGCCGTAGTAGGGTTCCTGCGACTCGAGCGCGCGTTTGGCCACGCGAATGGCCGCCTGTACCTCATCTACCTTGCCTTCGAAGGCTTCGGGGTCGAGCCCCAATGACTGCAGTTGCAGGGTGAGTAGATCGGTAGGTTTGTCGGGTGTAGAAAACAGCGAGTCAGTTTTGGCCCCGGGCACCCAGACCCGCGTGTGTCCGCCCTCGTAGCATTCACTGAGCGATTCGGTGCAGTCGACAAAGCGCCGGTGCTGTGGATGCAGATAATGCACGTGGTAAAGCTCGCTGAAGTTATCCAGCACCGCCTTCCAATTGCAGTTGATCGACACCGTCTGATCTTGCACCAGTGTCATGTGCTCGAATTCGTAATGCGCCATCAAAGGCAGCAGGTCCTTGAGAAAACTGTCCAGAGAAGGCGCGTCGGCATCGAGGTTGATCCAGTAAAACCCAAGCGCCTGCTCGCAGCGCACCTTGGGTAGACAGATCTTGTCTAACGGTAAGCCTTGCTGAAAGCCCTCCTGATGCGGTGCGTAGGTCAATTGGCCATCACTCCCGTAGCGCCAGCTGTGGTAGGGGCAGCGGAAGGTATCGGTATTGCCATGATGGTCATCAACCAGCCGCACGCCGCGGTGCTGACAGACGTTGTAAAACGCCTGCACCTGGCCCTCGGCGTCGCAGCTCAGCAACAGGCTCTCGGGGCCGATGTCGAATACGGTGTAATCGCCCGGGTCCTGTAAATCCGACACATGCACTGCGGCGATCCAGCTTTTCGCCCAAACGGAGCGCCATTCACGGCTGTACCAGTCACTACTGATGTAGCGTTCTTTCGAAAAGTTTTTGATGGTGCCGCTATAGGGCGCGCGTCCCTGCTGGTTCAGCGGTTGTTTGGCATTCATGCGGTGCCCCCGGCACGGTTTTTTCTTTTGCTACAGTCTACTGATTCTGGCACCAATGTGCGCCTCTCTCATTCACTGAGCATGCGGCCAAAGCGGGCCTCAAGCTCGCGCGCAGGCGCGCCTATCAGACTCTCCACAGCTTGCGCTGCGGCGTCGGGAAAGACTGATGTCTGTCCGGCTTCGACGGCGGCGACAATATTCGCCGCACTCACCCGTGGATCAGCCAGCGCCACCGGGCTGCCCGCCGTCATGTCAGTGGCGGTGGGTCCGGGGTAGACCCCGACGCACTGGATATGCGGGTGCTTTAAGCGCAGTCCTTGGGTGGCGGTATGCAGCGCGGCTTTACTCGTGCAGTAGGCCTCGCAGCCGGCCACCGACGCAAATGCGGCCATCGAGATCATGTTAATGATGACTGGGTGGGTGCTTTTGCGTAGCAACGGCAGCAGCGTATTGATCAGCCTCAGCGGGCCGTAAAGATGCAGGTCCATCATGGTTGCCAGGTTGTCCAGCTCCTCGGCGGGGTCGGCGGCAGCGGGAATCAGGCAGCCGGCGTTATTGATCACCACATCAAGTGCGGAAATGTCATCTAAGACGCCATCAATCGAAGAGTTTTGCTGGATGTCGAGCCCGATACAGTGAACGCGCTTATCCGCGATATCGCCGCGATGTCCCCGGTATCCCGCATAGATTATTTTTGGCGAGTACTGCAAGATCGTCTCACAGAGCGCAGCCCCTAAACCCCGGTTGGCGCCAGTGATCAGCACGGCACGATCGCGAAAGCTAAATGGCAGGGGAAGAGGGGGCATAATGAACCGGTCAGCATCAGCAACAATAAAAAGTGAGGTCTAAATGAAACAGTTTGCGAGTGGACATGCAATGCAGAGTGCGTGGGTGGTGGATGACCTCGACGCGGCGGTCGACGCATGGCTGAAGGTAGGGATTGGCCCTTTCTTTTTTGTGGAGTACACCCCTGAACTATTTGAAAACAGTACCTACCGGGGCTCTCCCAGCCCGATCTCGATGAAAATCGCTCTCGCTCAGGCGGGAGATATGCAGATAGAGCTGATTGAGCCTACGGGCGAGCAACAGAATATTTACCGCGATACCGTGCCCGCAGGTAAAACCGCGTTTCATCATCTGTGCTACTGGACCGACGATATCGATGGCGAAATCGCCAGTCTCGTGGCGCAGGGTTACGAAGTCGCTGCCACGGGGCAGGTTGCCGGAGGGGGCGCCACATTTGCCTATGTCGACACCAGCCCGGTTCTGGGGCATATGACGGAGCTCCTGACTTACTCCGATGACATCAAGGGGCTATTTGATATGGTCACTGCCGCCTCGATCGACTGGGATGGCAGCGACCCCAAGCGCTCGCTCGGTTAAGGGGTCGGCATGGCGTATACGGCGGCGCAACTTTCGGACATTCAGTGTATTCGCGACGCAGCGCATCGCTACTGCCGTGGCGTGGATCGGCTGGATGTTGAACTCATGAAGTCGGCCTACTGGGAAGGCGCTACGGATGATCATGGAGTATTTTCAGGTGACGCGTGGGAGTTCTGTGAGATGTGCATGGAAGCGCATTTGCCCTGGCGCAGCACCAACCATTGCATCCTCAACCATGCCATAGCGCTCATTGATGCGCACACCGCGACCGGTGAAATTTACAACGTGACCTATCTTTTCCAAGACGCCCAACCGGTGCTTGACCTGTGGGTTGGCCGTTACCTCGACAAGTACGAGAAGCGAGGGGATGAGTGGCGCATTATTGAGCGGGTCTGCGTGCACGAGGGCACCCACTCGGCACCCGTGAATGCTATGGAGTTTGACACCAGTAACTTCAGGCAAGGGAGCTTTGACCGACCCTCTTCGGGGCGGCCTATCGGACCCTGAGCCCGGACATGCTTAATCTGCGAGGTCATCGATGAACGCGCATTATCTCTGGGGCGCTCGGGCACTGTTGATGGTGCTATTGGTTGTGCTGGCGCCCGCATCGCCACTCTCGGCTGCGACGGTGATTACTCGGGCGCAGATTATTGATGGTTCGGGTGCGGCCCCTTTTCTGGGGAGCGTGCGCGTCGATGGTGACCGCATTGTCGCTGTCGGCGAGGTGGCGCCGATGCCCGGTGACACAATCGTTGATGCCAGCGGCCTTGCCCTGGCCCCGGGCTTTATTGACACCCACAGTCATTCTGATCGTTTGATCCTCGCGCGCCGCGACGCGACGCCCAAGATCACTCAGGGCATTACCTCGGTCGTCGTGGGTCAGGATGGCGACTCACCGTTTCCACTGGCTGATTTTTTTGCCGCGCTTGAAGCAACGCCGGCCAAGGTGAATGTGGCGGCGTATGCGGGGCACAACACCTTGCGTGACGCGATTATGGGCGAGGATTTTCGCCGGGAAGCCACGCTGGACGAGTGGCAGCAGATGGCCAGCCTGCTGGAGCAGGAGTTAGCGGCGGGTGCCCTGGGGCTATCTACCGGGCTGGAGTACGAGCCCGGTATTCATAGCGCCCGCGCTGAGGTGCTGTATTTGGCCCAACGGGCGGCGGATGCTGGCGGGCGTTATATCAGCCACGTGCGCAGCGAAGACCGCTGGTTCGAGGCGGCGATCGAGGAAATCATCGCGATTGGGCGCGTTACCGGCATGCCAGTGCAGATATCACATATCAAGTTAGCGATGACCCGCTTATGGGGAACCGCAGATGATCTATTGAAGCGTTTGGATGCGGCGCGCGATGAGGGTATCGCGCTGACTGCGGATATCTACCCCTATACCTACTGGCAGTCGAACATGATGGTGTTGCTGCCCGAGCGCGACCCCACAGACTTGGAAGCGATTGACTTCGTCTTGGATCAACTGGCACCCCCCGACGGCATTATTTTCACGCACTATCCCGTTGCGCCCGAGTATGTGGGCAAGAACCTGTCGCAGATTGCCGAAATGCGCGACGAATCAGCGCGGGTCACGTTTTCGGTATTGGCCCAGCAATCGATCGCCCACGAGGCCGCGACGGGGGAAATGGGCGACATGATGATCGGGACCAGCATGCAGGAGGCAGATATCGCGACCTTGCTCGGCTGGCCCCATGCCAATATTTGCACCGACGGGAGCTTGGAGGACCGCCATCCGCGGGGCGCGGGGAGTTTTCCGAGGGTGCTGGGGCATTACACCCGGGACGCGGGTGTGCTCACGCTGGCGGAGGCCGTTCACAAGATGACGGGGCTCGCGGCGTCGCACCTCGGTTGGCGTGATCGCGGCACCATCGCCCCCGGCATGGTGGCAGACCTAGTGTTGTTTGACCCCGACACCATCGCAGATCGTGCCACGACCGAGGCGCCCTTTGAGGCAGCTGTTGGTATGCGCTCGGTATGGGTGTCGGGGGTGCCTGTGTTGGAAGAGGGCACAGTGACGGCGGCGTTTCCCGGTCGCGTGATTCGCCGAGCGGGCAGTTGATCCACTCATGAACACAGGATTACCCGCGCCGCATCTGCTGTTCTTGGGCGATGTCACGAATCCGCTCGATGCAAAAACCGCGATGGGATTGAGAGATTGGTGTCCCGAGCGCTGCGTGGGCCAGTGGCGTTTGCCCGGTTGTACCGTGGACTTGGGTTTGGCTGACATGACGCCGAGGGAGGCGCTCGCCGCCGGTGCACACAGTGTCGTGATGGGAGTGGCGCCGTCGGGTGGCGCTTTCAAACCCGATTGGATCACTGCGTTCGAGTCCGCGTTGGAGGGTGGACTCGACCTCATCAGCGGGCTACATCGGCGATTGCGAGACACCCCGGCGCTGGCGAAGGCTGCTGAGTGCCACGGCCGACGGCTCATTGACGTGCGCGTGCCACCCGCCGAAATTCCGATCGCCACCGGGCGTCGGCGAACGGGCAAGCGACTGCTGACGATTGGCACCGATTGCTGCGTCGGTAAAAAATATACGGCGCTGGCATTGACCCGCGCGCTTAAGCAACAGGGACGGGAGGCGACTTTTCGGGCAACGGGGCAAACCGGAATCCTGATTGCGGGCGCGGGTATTCCCATGGATGCGGTCGTTTCAGACTTTCTGTCCGGCGCTGCCGAGATGCTGAGCCCCGATGCCGCGCCGGCGCACTGGGACGTAATTGAGGGGCAGGGCTCGCTATTTCATCCGGCCTATGCCGCGGTCACGCTAGGCCTCCTCCACGGGAGTCAGCCCGATGCGCTAGTGCTATGCCACGCCGCAGAGCGTCGGGTTATCGATGAATATGATGATTACCCGATTCCAGACTTAACGACCTGCATTGCCCATTACGAATCGGCGGCGGCATTGACAAACCCCTCGGCGAAAGTAGTGGGTATCAGCCTTAACACCCAGGGGTTGACCGCAGTCGCAGGGGAGCTGGCGTGTACCGCGGTGACGGAGCAGACGGGGCTCCCCTGCGTGGACCCGATGCGCGAAGGGCTCATGCCACTGATACAGGCGCTGATGTGATGCCCGGTATCGCGTCAGCGGCATTACCCCGGTGACGGGTATCTCCCAACTGCGCGCAAAGCCGGGTCGTGGCGTGTCGAGTGCGGGTGAATGAAGCTGGATGTCTCGCTGCGGCGCTGGGAGATGGTTGCGCCCTTTGTCACCGCCGGCGAAACCGTCAACGCGATCGATGTGGCGCACGTGACCCTCGCCGCCGATGGCGTCGTAGGGCGCGCCGAGACCATGGGTGTGGATTACTTCGGTGAGACCGCTGCCAGCATTGCCCATGAGCTGGGCCGACTGGAAACTCGGGCCGTTAAAAATCTGCGGCGCAAAGCCCTGCAAACCCTGTTGCCTCCCGGGGGCGCGCGCAATGGGTTGGATTGTGCGCTCTGGGACCTCGACGCAAAGCAGACCAGCGGTGGTATTGCGGCGATGTTGGGTGTCGGATTAAAACCGGTCATGACGCTTTTTACCCTATCGATGGATGAGCCCGAAGCCATGGCGCGTTGTGCTTACGAGGTGCCGCGACTGAACAGGCTGAAACTCAAGCTCGGCCCTAAGGATACGCTCGACTGCCTTGAAGCCGTGCGCGACGCGCGACCTGACGCGCAGCTGGTGATCGATGCCAATGGTAGTTGGTCGTCCGAGCTGCTGATGGCGCTGGGCGATGATTTGGCGAGACTCAAGGTGGCAGTGTTAGAGCAGCCGCTGCCGGCGGGTAGTGACGGCGCTCTTGAACACTTACGTTATCCGGTGCCGCTTTGTGCGGATGAATCCTGTCAGAGTAGCCTCGATCTAGAGCAGCAATTGGATCGCTACGACGCCATTAACATCAAGCTCGACAAGTGCGGTGGATTGACTGACGCGCTCATCATGAAGGACTGGTGCCGCCGCCACTCCAAGCAGGTGATGGTGGGTAATATGCTGGGGTCGTCACTGGCGATGGCGCCGGCATTGGTCGTGGCCCAGGGGGCTGAGTTTGTCGATCTGGATGGCCCGCTATGGCAGCGCACAGACGTAGCACCTGCTTTGGATATTGTGGAGGGCTGCATTCAGCCGCCAACAAAAGCGCTGTGGGGGTAATCCAGAATCCGGTGGCGATTCGTAAGGAGAGATTATTTTTGCTGCTTGTGCGGTCACCCTGTGCGCGAACGTTCCAAAATCTGCGAATCTTGCTCTGCTGAAACCCCCACCTTGTTTCGCTGTCGCGCCAACCGCCTGAAGAACTGGGGGTTTTTATGCCGGCGGTGCGTAGAGCGTCTCAAACTTGAGCGCCCGGATACCTATCAATACGGCGGCACTTGGAAGCGATTCAGGCCCTAGGAGTTTGGCGTACTCGCCACGCGCAGCCGGTGTCAGTTACCCCTGAGGCGCATCATCGCGAGGGCTCGTCTCGCTGTCGCCGGCGTGCTGCTCGGCAATCCAGTGAGTGACCGATTCTTCCAGCATTGGCAGCGTGATGCTGCCCATGCCCACAACGCGGTCATGAAAACCCCGTAGATCAAATCGGTCGCCGAGCTCAGCCTCGGCGAGATCACGCAGTCTGCGGATCTCCAGCATGCCCAGCATGTAGGCGGTGGCTTGCCCCGGCCAGGAAATATAGCGATCGATCTCGTTCTGGATGTCCACGGGCGCCCAGCCAGAGTTCGCCATCATGTAATCCACCGCCTCATCTCGGCTCCAGCCCAGCGTATGCAAACCGCTATCAATGACCAGGCGCGATGCGCGGGCAATTTGATCAGAGTACAGCCCCATTTTATCGAGTGGTGTGGGGTAGAGACCCAATTCATCGGCAAGGCGTTCGGAGTACAGCGCCCAGCCCTCGCCATACCCTGAGTTCCACAGGTATCGCGCCAACGCGTGGTAGGTGTCACCCAACTCCAGCGCGATGGCCCCTTGCAGGTGATGCCCCGGGTAGGTCTCGTGGTGCAGCGTAGCGAGCTGATTGGAGCGCGAGCGACCGGTAGGATCGACCACCGCAATATAAAAAATACCCGGTCGAGTGCCGTCCTCAGAGGAGGAGTGGTACTCCCCCGACCCGCTCTCCGCGAATTCGGGGTAGGGCTTTACTAGGACGTCTGCCTGTGGCAGAACGCCAAAAGCTTCGGGCATCGCTGCCTTGGCGGCCTCCAGCCCGTCGATAGAGTACTGCAGCACGTCGTCCTCGGTCGCGAAGGTATAGGCTGGCTCTTCATTAATGTGGCGTAAAAATGCGGTGATATCGCCACCGCCAAAATGCGCGTCGAGGGTGATGCGCATTTCGTCACGAATATGCGCGACTTGTTGACGACCCAGCGCCTGAATCTCGTCTGCCGGAACGGCTTTGGTGACAAAGGATCGAATACGGGCGGGGTAGCACTGCTCGCCGTTAGGGTTTGCGGTTACTGGCAGGGCCTCGCGCGCCTGTGGCAGGTATTCCCGCTCTATAAATTCAGCATAGCGCTCAAGGGCGGGGGCGATCTGCTCGCGATAAGTCTGCTCAGTGGCGGCAATAAAGTCCTCGTCCTCGGTGCGTTTAGCGGGGCCCATAAATATGCTGTCGTCACCGATCAGTGCACGTATTTGTTCAGGCACAGCGGTGACAGTGATACGCGGCGCGCTGTAGCCCAATCGCAGCCCTTCGCGCAGGTTGATCATCTCGTGCTCAATAAAGGTGGGTACTGCGCTCAAGCGCGTTAGCGCCTGCGCGCGCAGCTCGGGGGTTTCCAATGGTTGCACATCAAATACGAACGGCAGCCAGGTATGCCAGCTCGTAGTGGTGCTGGCTTCCCACAACTCGTCGCGGCAGACCCGCAGGGCAATATTGCCCTCTAGCTGCTCTTTGAGGAGCCCGTAGCTCACCCAGTCGCGACTACCGATATCGCTGGGGGGGGCGATGACCTGTAGCCGCTCCAAAAGCGCATCTTCCTTGGATTCCCACGCGGCAAGGGCCGCTAGAGAGTTGTCGGGCAGGCGGTCATGTCGCGCCCCGGCGATGGCGTAATAGGTGCCCATTAGCGGGTCGTGTTCCATCATGGCAGCAAGGTAGTCGTCGGCGAGTTGTTCGATAGCGCTGGGGGCAGGAGCTGTTTTGCTACATGCGCTCAAGAGCATCACGACAATAAGCGCACTCAACTGATAAGGAGATGGCATTTTTGTTTCCTGCGACTTGCGGAGCTGAATTCGAGCACTATTTTTGCGCGATCACAATCTGTTTTGAGGCCAGAAGCTGTCCTCGGGTGCGGCCGTTTTGGTCGCGAGAGAGTGCCCCTAAATAAACGACCAATCACCAGTGTGGCTCCGCTTGCACGTGACCTCGACGCTACCTGCGGTTCACGGCTCGATTACTGACTGATTCGGCGGTAAGCCAGGGTTCCTAGCGATAAGGAGAGTATCAATAACGCCAAACCAGATACTGCTGGTACGGGGACGCCTAGTCGCCTGGCAATCGCCTGTTCGATAGCGCGAAGATCATCGGTGTTGGTCAGGCCGTCTCGGTTGACGTCATAAAAGCTCGAGAGTCCCCAAGTGGTCGCCACCTCTTGAGCAAGCGCAAGATCTCGATCATCGACCATGCCATCTCGGTTGCCATCTTCGGCCGCCCAGTTGCCTAGCGTTTGATATCGCTGGAGTTCACCCTTGAGCACTTCGAGCGCGAGACTGACGTCATCTGTGAGACTTCGCGCTGCCAATAAATTGAGCGACTCCCGGTCAATGAGCGGGTCGCCGTCGGTGTCTTTAATTAAAAAGAGCTCCTCTATTTCCGTGGTTTTCGGTCCATCGCTTACGGGATCGTAATCTACCCAGCCGGTAACAACATATTTGTGGGTCTCTGTTGCTGCCGCAGACTGTGCCGTAGGTAATACGGTCAATAACGGTTCACCCAAACCATACAAAAATTGATTCGCCTCCCAGCAGGCGGTGAAACCCGATGCGGGTATGGGAGAGCCCGCGGCCGACGCTCCGGTAGCGCCCGGTCCGTACCACACTCCATTGTTGTCCTCGCAAACCCCTTTGTTGATGGGGGTGACAGAACACGCAGTACCCAACGCACAGGGTGGATTAAACAAATTATTGGGCTGAATATTGGGCGCCACATTGACGGCCATTTGGCTCCGCTGGTTTGCCGTTTGCGCATGTGCCATGTTGCCGGCTAGCGAAACGGGATCAAAAGGCGAAGAGCCAGATAACAGATCCAGGCCGGCCGCATCGGATATGGCACCATAAATATCAATAATGCTGGCGAGACCATGGCGAGCGAGGCCCGTATCACCCACGCCCGCACCCGCAATCAAAAGCGGCACCTGAACACCGGTTTGATAAACCTGTCCCTTAGCACGAGTGGGATCAAAAGGCGCGTTCACAGAGTAACCCAGCGTGCCGTTGTCGCCCAATATCACGATCATTGTGTTGGCGCCTTTTGCGGTGAGCTCGAGCGCGCCTCCCACGCCCGTTCTCGCCATCAGCCCCGATTCGAAAAGCACTCTGCCTATCTCCTCAGACATAAAAGAGATAATTGCTTTTTGCAGCGCTCGCTGGTCAATCGAGTCGGTGCAGTCGAGCGAGGAGCTGGTTACGACGCCAATGCCCGTTGTTCCGAACACCTGAGGGATTTGTTGTAACGGCGTGTGGGCAGCGCTGTAACTCACTGCCAAGAAATAAGGCTCATCGGCCGCACGGGCATTTAGCCACCGGATCGCTTCGTTGGACTCGACGGACGTTCGATACTCGCGAGTAGTAAATTCCTCGATCTGGACCGGCGCGGCCTCACTGGCTGGTTTGCTCATTTTTTCAAGCTTGCCGACGTAGTACGCATTCTCCAGCTCAAAGTCGAGAGCAGCTGGTGGCGAGCTCGCGCAGCTTGTCGGGCCAGGGTCGAATAAACCGCCTTGTTCCATACAGGTGCGCCCCGGTTCGGCGGTCGCGGGCGTGCTAATGACGGTGCAACTGCCGCTCGCTGTGTAGCAAGCACCGGTGTCAGCTCCGTGAGTCGCATCACTCGCCGTGCTAGGAACAAAGCCGCAGCTGTAGGTGCCTTTAGCGGCCACTCCCCCGGCGGTGGTGTCAATGGATCTCAAGAATCCGTGCACGTTGCCATAGTAGTAATCAAAGCCCGCTTCGATAGGCGTTGTTTTTTCAGCCTGGTTATTTTCGGGGCCGCCCATGTGCCATTTACCCACCATGGCGCTGGTATAGCCTGCCCGCCCCAGATGGTCGGCCAATGTGTCCTGATACGGGTTGAGCTGTGAGTTTGCTAGATCGCTGGGCCCGAGCGCACCTGTGGTGCCGGACTCGACCGGTAACTGTCCGGTGAATAAGGCGATGCGAGAGGGCGAGCACTCGGGCATCGCCCACACATTGGTAAACCGTGCCCCCGCGTTGGCAATCTGATCCAGCGACGGCGTTAAGGGTGGCGCTGTGCCTCCGTAGTCAAACGTAGAGAGCTGATCCAGGCCGACGTCGTCCATGATGAACACGATAATGTTGGGTTTGGAGCCGCTCAGCGCCAGTCCATTTGTATGGTCTTGGTAGCTGTTTAGGCAGGCGGCAATTGAGTTGGCGCCCGAGCCGTTCCTGGGTACTTGGCCTTCAATCCCCACTTTGACCTTCTCGATTCGTGCGACGAGATTATCGGGAAGGGAGCTAATAAAGGGAGCGATACCTTTGCAGTCATGTAACCCATACAAGTGGAACAGGCGCAGGTGGGTGCCGACTGATGCGACGTTAGTGAGTGCATCTACGTTGGGCAGATAGCTTGAGTAGCTGATATCCAAAAAGCCGCCAACTTGAGTGACGCTTCTGAGTCCGTTAATCGAGTTAAGACGCGCGTTGTTATATAAATCGAGCTGCGCGCCAATAGAGGTGATATTGTCGAGGCCGTCGACATTGGTGAGCCTGGCGTTGTTAAAAATCTGCAGAGCGCCATCGACAGAGGTGAGTTGAGAGAGCCCCCGCAAGGATTGAATATCGCCATCCACAGACTCTTCGACTCGAAGCGACCCCAGTGAAATGCAGCCAGCATAATCGCTAGCAAAATTATTGATCGCAGCCTGGCTGTCTAGCGTGACATCGTCAGCACAGCTCGCGGCTTTGGTGTGCCGCGCCACGGGTAACAGGCATAGGGTTAAAAGAGTGCAACTTAGGCTGACGACTGATGTCAGGGTTTTGAGTGGTTTCAAGGAAGGTGATCTCGTTAGGCTGCTTTGTTGGCAGGTTAGTCCGGTTCGTAAGACACCAGCATTGGGTTATCGATTGCAATGGTCACCGGCTGAAAATAAGTCGGCCCGGGTTCGGAATAACGCGTATCTGGGTCGGGGCGGTCACCCGGCCCACCCGGGTTGTAAAACGGCTGGTAATCGCCGGTTGCGGGGATGTGGACTACCACGACCCGTTCCGCCATAGCGCGATCACCTTTGAGCACAATATCGATCTGATTGTCGTGGTCCTCGATATAGCTATCGTCATAGCTATCGCGCTTTACACCCAGCTCGGCCAAGCCGAGCACCTCGATACTCCCCACGTTGTCGAGGGAGTAAAGTGTGTCCGTCTCGGTGAGCCATAAAAGCGCATCGTAGTCGTCCGCAGCGATACCGTCTGGTTGTATGCCCACTCTGAAAAATTGGCGGTACTCGGAGGGGTACAAAGAACGCACGCCATCGGGTGAGAAGCCGCCTGTGGTCAGCACCCGAATTCGAAAGTCTGCATCCTCTCCGTAGAGTGAAATCGCGTCATTAGGGAGGCTGCTATCTTGAAACGTTGTCGGCGCTCCTTCGCCCGCAATTCCGGCATCCGCGCGCGTCAGCTTTGCAGCGCAAAGCCGCGGGCCGTGGCCTGATCGATAGGCGGTGAGCGGTGTGGCGCCGTCCCCGTAGGCGAGCCCCTTAGCGTCGAAGGCGCCTGCAGGCGTCATCATCAGGAGTTCGTCGACGATCTCAAACATCACGGGGAACACGGCCTCCGGATCATCGGTGTCGAGTCGGTTACCAAAATCGCCGTTCATGACGAGCGTGCTTCGCTCATTGAACTCCATATTGGGCATGACCGAAATATTGGTTGGCACAACGGTATCGCCGGTATTTAGCCAGATGAGAATGTCTTCTCGTTGGACCGTTGAGGCGAGCACGGGATGGGAAAGCTCCATGGGCAGGCCATCACCGCTGGGTGATGCATAGCCAAAGGTTTCTGTCATGCCGAACACTGAGTTTGAAGACGTGCGGGCCCGCTGGGCGATATCGTCCGCGGTGCTGGTCACGTCATGCCAGCCCCCACCGTATTCACGCACGAGCTGCTCCATCGCGTCCAAAGTTTGGCCGGGTGTACCCAAATCGGGTATCCCATTGATATCCGTAAAGCCGAGGCCGGCTGCCAAAATGGCAGGTTCTTCCTGCCAGTAATCCGCCTCGATCAGCTGGTCGGTCATGATGGCAACGTATGCTGCCGGCAATTCATCTTGTTGGGTGTCATCGGAGGGCGTAGAGCCGTCCGGCTGGGCAATTTCATCGTTGATATCAGGCGAGTCAGAGTCGCTGCAGCCAACCAGCAAGGATGCCGTCAGCGCTAGGGAGAGGATGAAGGATAGTTTCATCGAAAGTGCTCCAGGCGATGTGCTGGGTCCAGGCGTGCGGTGCGCTTTCAAGCCACAATGCGTTACGCACTCTGCGTCTTTATGTCACCTTTCAGCAGAAGCGTCCACAATAATCGCTCAGAGACATGCCCGTAAGCACCACAGTCAACTACCGGCTCTTCGCAGTAGCTCGGGGCTTAGTGAGAGACGTTTGGCCGTTTATCGAACGCGATTCTGCCCATGACAAAACGACACCAGCCGGCTGAGTTCGGCAAGGGGCTTGCCGCTGTGCTCACGCAGGCCATTAAAGTAGGCCTGAGCAGCTTTTAGGGCGCGCTGGCTGTTGATCCCCGAGTCGACAATCTTGTGGCTCCTTAAAAAACCTTCCACATCCTGGGTGAGTAAAAACGTATCCACGCCGAGCGTGCGGAGGGCATAGGGCCCGGTGTTACCCCCGAGACGGCTACCCTGCTTTTTGAGATTCAGCCACAAACCGATCACGTCGTCTTCTGGCCATTCGGCAATAAACTCGCCGTAAGCACGCTTCTCGCGCCGCTCGGTGGCGTCGATCATCAGCGCGTTGTCACGAATCGTTTTGACCTTGTTGAAGTTGCGAATAATCGCCGGGTCCTGTGCCTTACGCTCGAGCATGTCGTCGGGCATCATCAACAAGCGTTCAATGTCAAACTCCCAGAAGAGTTCTTCGAACTGGGGCCATTTTTTATCCACCACCCGCCACACAAAGCCTGACTGAAATATCTTGCGGGTGTACTCGGCGAGGTAACGATCCGACCCGAGCTTTTGCAAGTGCTTTTTG
>Ga0255772_10001412_pt1 | contig 24032 bp, 24 predicted proteins | sample 071ome_34_FD_179970 | JGI IMG/M metagenome (GOLD analysis project Ga0255772, IMG submission 179970) | Coastal salt marsh microbial communities from the Groves Creek Marsh, Skidaway Island, Georgia - 071411BT metaG (version 2) | ecosystem: Environmental > Aquatic > Marine > Intertidal zone >...
TACAGCAGCACGCGGAAGGTTGCCTGCGTGTTTTTCTAATTTAGCTTCTAGTCTTTCAAATAAAGTCAAAGCATCTGCAGTTGAGCCAGCAAATCCAGCTATAACTCCACGTTTATCAATTTTTCTAACTTTTTTTGCTTTGCTTTTTAGAATGGTGTTGCCCAAGCTTACTTGACCGTCACCTGCAACTACTGTTTCATTATTTTTTCTTAGCAATACAATAGTAGTTCCATGCCATTTTTCAGCTGTATTCATTTTAGAATATGTGGAGACTAATTTGAAATCTTCAATAGTTAAATAGCATTTATTGATAAAATACTAATTTCTATATATATCATTGGCTAAATTGACTTAATTATTATGAGTAGAAAAGCAAAAATTATAAGAAAGACTAAAGAAACCAGTATTTCTGTTTCAGTAAATTTAGACGGAAAAGGAAAATACAAAATTGAAACTGGAATTGGCTTTTTAGATCATATGCTAGAGCAACTATCAAAACATTCTTTGATAGATTTAGAAGTTAAAGCAAAAGGCGATACTCATATTGACTTACACCACACAACAGAAGACACTGGAATTGCGATTGGTGAGGCAATTAAAAAAGCAGCAGGTAATCGAAAAGGTATAACCCGATATGCTTCAACAATCATCCCTATGGATGAAACATTAAGTCGAGTTTCGATTGATGTATCAAACAGACCTTATTTAATTTGGAAAGTAAACTTAGCAGTAGAGAAGTTAGGTGAAATGGATACTGAATTATTCAAAGAGTGGTTTCAAGCATTCTCTCAAGCGGCAGGTGTAACCTTACACGTTGAAAATATTTATGGTGAAAATAGTCATCACAAAATTGAGTCTTGCTACAAAGGTTTAGCTAGATCATTAAAAGATGCTTTAGCGGTAGATAAAAGAATTAAAAATTCGATACCATCGACAAAAGGTTCTATTTAGATTTAATGAACGTCACAATTGTTGACTACCAATCGGGCAACATAAGCTCAGTTATAAATTCTTTTACAGAGGTAGCTAAAGATAAAGTAAATATTGAAGTTACTTCAGATATAAAAAAAATAAAATCTAGCGATAAAATCGTTTTACCAGGTCAAGGTTCTTTTAAGAGTTGCGTTGATTCATTAAATAATATCAACGGTCTAGTTGATGCTCTTAAAGAGTTCGCAATTTCTAATCGAAAACCACTTCTTGGAATATGTGTCGGCTTACAAATGTTTGGAGATGTAGGTTATGAAGAAGCAGAAACAAAAGGCTTAGGCTGGATTGCCGGGAAAGTTTCAAAAATCGATAACAAAAACGGTAAATTCAAATTGCCTCATATAGGCTGGAATGAAATTGAAATAACTAAAGAGAGTAAAATTTTTAATGGGATCCAGAATAAATCTCACATGTACTTTGTTCATAGTTATGAATTTATTCCAGAAGATAAGTCAGTTATTTCTGCAACAACAGATTATTCTACAAAAATAGTTTGCGCCGTTGAAAAAGATAATTTGTTTGGCACCCAGTTTCACCCAGAAAAAAGTGATAAAATTGGATTAAATATAATTAATAATTTTATAAAACTTTAATGAAAATATTTCCTGCAATAGATATCAAAGATAAGAAATGTGTAAGGCTTATCAAAGGAGATTTTGAAAAAAAGACAGAGTACGAAATATCGCCTATTGATCAAGCCAAAGAGTATAAAAACAAAGGATTTAAAAATTTACATATCGTAGATCTTGATGGTGCGCTATCAGGTAAAACAATTAATTTAGATGTTATAAAAGACATAGTTAAACAAGGTGGCTTAAAAATTGAAATTGGTGGCGGTATTAGAACGTTAGAAAGTATTCAAAAGTATATCGATATTGGTGTCGAAAAAGTAATTTTAGGAAGTGCTGCAATAAAAGATAAAAATTTTTTAAAAGACGCTTGTGATAAGTTCAAAGACAAAATTGCCCTAGGTTTAGATGCAAAAGATGGAAATTTATCTGTATCAGGATGGAAAGAAAATTTAAAAATTCAAACTCTAGACTTTCTAAAAGAAATAAATGCTTTTGGTGTTAGTAGGATAATTTATACAGATATCAATAGAGACGGAATGAAAGTCAGCCCAAATTTTAGTGAAACTATAAAAATAGCAGAGCAATCAAATTGCCCAGTAGTTATCTCAGGTGGTGTTTCTTCAATGACAGATATTAAAAAGGCAAAAGAATTAAAAAGTAGAAATATTGAAGGCATAATAGTTGGTAAAGCAATTTATGATGGAGACATTAAGCTAGAAGAATTAGCAAAGGAGATTGATGCTTAAAAATAGAATTATTCCTTGTTTAGATGTTAAGAATGGAAGAGTTGTTAAGGGTATAAATTTTGTAGAATTAAAAGATGCTGGTGATCCAGTCGAGCAAGCTAAAATTTATAGCGAAGGTGGAGCTGATGAAATTTGTTTTTTAGATATTACTGCATCAAATGAAAATAGAGACACTATCGTTGAAATTGTTAGAAAAACTGCAAAAGCATGTTTCGTTCCACTAACAGTTGGTGGGGGCGTTAGAACTATTCAAAATATTACTGATTTGCTTTTAGCTGGCGCAGATAAAGTTTCCATTAATACAGCCGCCGTAAATAATATTGGTTTTGTAAAAGAAGCTTCAAAAAAATTTGGTTCACAGTGCATAGTAGTAGCTATTGATGCAAAAAAAGTTTCAGATAAAAAATGGGAAGTATTTACTCATGGCGGAAGGAACAAAACAGGCATAGATGCTATAAAATTTGCTAAAGATGTTGAAACAAACGGAGCAGGAGAAATTCTGCTAACATCGATGGATAAAGATGGGACTAAATCTGGCTACGATATTGATCTTTTACAAGCAGTGACAAGCAACACAAACATACCTGTAATCGCATCTGGCGGAGTTGGAACATTAGAACATCTACGTGATGGAATTGTTAAAGGCGGTGCAAGTGCAGTACTTGCAGCTTCGATATTTCATTATGGAGAACACAAAATTAAAGACGCTAAAGAATATTTGAATTCTAAGAATGTATCGGTAAGATTATAAAATGTTTAAAAATCTAGAACAATTAATAGAAACTATTAGAGAAAGAAAAAATTCTTCTCCAGACAAATCATATACTAATAAACTTCTTAACGATAAAAATTTAAGTGTCGAAAAAGTCAAAGAGGAAATTGGAGAATTAATTGAGTCCGTAGAACAAAATTCAAATAAAATACATGAAGCAGCGGATGTAATTTATCATTTAATGGTTTATCTTGAAGCGAATGATATTAAAATTGAAGATGTAATGAATGAATTAAAAAAACGTCAAAAATGAACTACGATAAAAATAATATATTTGCAAAAATTTTACGTGGTGAAATTCCATGTAAGAAAGTTTATGAGAATGAATATGTATTATCTTTTCATGATATCAATCCTCAAAAAAAAATTCATGTGTTGGTAATTCCTAAAGGTCCTTATGTAGATTTAGATCATTTTAATGAAGCTGCTTCAGACAAAGAAATAATTGAATTCAATAAAGCGATTAGTCATGTTGCGAAATTACTTAAAATATCTAACACAGAAGGTGGCTATAGAGTTTTAAGTAACATTAGTCAAAATGGAGGGCAAGAAGTACCTCACTTGCATTATCACATTTTTGGTGGCGAAAAGATTGGTAAAATGGTTAGTTAGTTGTCTTACCAATGCCTAAAGTAAAAAGATATTTTCTTGAAATAAAAAAAGAAAATTTAAAATTAGAAAAAGTAGTTTTACCTTCAGGCATCAAAATTATTTTAGATAAAAATAAAGACATAAATATAAATAAATTTTTTTACAGACAAATTGGCAAAGATCATTTTTGGAGAGACCGATTGCTATGGTCTGATAAAGAGTGGGAAAAATATATAAACAATCCTAATCTGATCACTGGAATAATGAAAAAAAATGATGATTTAGTTGGCTTTTATGAGCAAGAACACCACAGTGCCTCTTTTGAAATCGAGCTTATTCAAATGGGCATTTTAAAGGAGTACCAAGGTAAAAATTTTGGCTCAATGCTTTTGAAGCACATCATTGGCCAAGCTTTTAATGAGAAGATTAAAAGGTTGTGGGTACACACTTGTACATTAGACCACAAAAATGCGTTAAGTAATTATTTATCAAGAGGTTTTAAAGTTTTTAGAGAAGAAGAAATTAATTTTAGTTATTGATTAATCTTAGGTGTTTTAAAGATATTATTATCTATCATCACATTCATTGACAAAATTTTTATAAAAAAATTAATTTGATTTTGAAAGTTATCTGTAATTTGCCAACCTAACAAAGTATAATCTGATTTATTAAAATAAACAGTAATCTCGCTTTCAGCGATATAATTCAGTTCAATTTTTTCATTAATATTTAAATTAGCTTCTTTAATTATATTTATTAAATTTTCTTTATTTAAAATTTTTATAAATGGAGAGCTTTTCAGAGGATAAAAAAATTGTTTATTATATCTTTTTTGCGTGACTATTAATGAATCCTCTTTTATTAGAATTTCTTTTTGATATTCATCATTATATTTACAATGAAGTTTGTTGTTAAAAACTAAAGTGCAATTACCCTTTTCAGTTTTTTCATTAGAAGTTTGAGTGAAATCAAAATTCAGATTATTGGTAGATATAAGTTGATCTATAATAAAATTTTTTTCATTAGCATTGAGTTCTAGAATACTTAAATAGAAAACAAATATGAAAAAAAAAAACTTTTTGTACAAAATTTATAAAACCTCTCTTTTACCAACATGATTGGCTTTACTTACAATACCTTTTTCTTCCATCATATCAATAATTCGAGCCGCCCGGTTATAACCAATTTGTAATTTTCTTTGTAAAAAACTAGTAGAAGCCTTTCCTTCTGTTTTAACAATATCTAGGGCTTCATTGTATAAATCGTCAGTTTCCCCATCTGTTTCTGAAATAGAATTTTCTACTTTATCATTTGCTGTAATCTCATCAATATAATCTGGTTCTCCTTGGGCCCGAAGAATATTTGTAATTTTTTCAATTTCCTTTTCAGAAACATATGGGCCATGAATTCGAACTATTCTATTAGCTGAAGACATAAACAACATATCTCCATTACCTAATAATTGCTCAGCACCTTGTTCACCCAGGATAGTTCTACTATCAATTTTAGAACTGACTCGAAAAGATATTCTAGTCGGAAAGTTAGCCTTAATTGTTCCGGTGATAACATCAACACTAGGTCGTTGTGTGGCCATGATAATATGAATACCTGCTGCTCTTGCCATCTGAGATAATTTTTGTATGTAGTTTTCGATTTCTTTTCCTGCCACAAGCATCAAGTCAGACATTTCGTCAACTACGACAACAATATATGGCATTTTAAGCTTATGTTTTGCATTATAGCCATCTATATTTCTGACACCTTCTCTACTCATCAACTTGTACCTACTATTCATTTCTCTAACTGTCCAACCGAGTGCAGAAGCGGCTTTTTTAGAGTCAGTAATAACCGGAGACAATAAGTGTGGAATACCTTCATAAGCGGAAAGCTCTAGCATTTTTGGGTCTATTAAAATAAATTTACATAGTTCAGGACTCAGTTTGTATAAAAGAGAAACTATAATTGTATTAATACAAACAGATTTTCCAGAACCTGTAGTTCCAGCGATTAGTAAATGAGGCATAGTAGTTAAGTCTCCAATCAAAGGCATGCCAGATATACTTTTACCTAGAGCGATCGGAAGTTTGATTTCTTTTTTTTGAAATTTCTCGTTAGTTACAATTTCTTTTAAATATACGCTTTCTCTAGACTCATTAGGAATTTCAATTCCAACTGTATTTTTTCCAGGAATGGTAGATACACGAGCTGATGTTGAACTAGTGTTTCTAGCTAAATCATCAGATAAATTAATTATTTTAGAAACCTTTACACCTGGAGCAGGCTCAAATTCATATAAGCTTACAACAGGTCCATTATTAATTTTTTTAATTTTACCATCGACGCCAAAGTCTAGAAGAACTTTTTCAATAAATTCACCTTCTGGTCTATTTTTAGTTTGATCAAGTAAATTTAATTTTGAAGGAGGTTTTTCCAAAAGCTCAACTGAGGGAAGCTTAAATTCTTTTAAATTATTCTCTTTTGGTTTTTCTTTCTTTTCTATTATTTTTTCAAAAAGAAAAGATCGTTGTTTTTTTTCTTCTATGGGTAAATCTTTTTCTTCAACGATTTCCTCAGTATTAATATCATGCGCAACTGGGACAATATTTTTCTTACTAAATAGATTAAAAATCTTTTTTATTGCATTTAAAAAAATTCTAAAATTTATTTCAGATGCAAGTAAAAAAAATATTAATGTTAAAACTATTAGTACAAATGGCGTATATTGATTTTTAAGTATTGGAATATAACTTGTAGTAAAATTATAAATAAAGTGTCCAACGAAACCAGAATTGCCATTATCAATTAACCAAAAAGAATTATTAAAAGTGGAATAAATTAAGGTAGAGCCAAAAATGATATATAAAACAACAAATAGACTTTTAGTTAATATATTTGAAATAGATTTTTTCACAATCAAATGAACACCCCATGATAAGAGCGTAATCAGAATCATGAAAGATATGAGGCCAAAACTTTGAAGCAGAAAGTCAGCTACTAACCCCCCATAAATTCCTAATAGATTATTTATTTGAACATCTTCCGCATTATAGACATAGGATGGATCTGCAGGGGAATATGAAAAAAAAGAAACACTTAAAACAATAGCCGCAGATACTATTATTAAGCCGACTAATTCAATCGTTCTATTTTTTAAAAAATCTAATATTTTCTTGTAAATCATTGTTTAGTTATCGAATCATTTATTTTACTTTGTATCATTTTTATTTAATTGATAAAATTTTTTTAAAAAATTATGCAAAAAATTTGTATTATTGGAGACGGGCTAAGTGGATTAACAACCGCTAATATTTTAGCGAAGCAAAATATTAAAATAGACTTTTATTGCTCACCTACAATTTCTTCAAAACCTTTAAAAGACTTAAGGACAACAGCTATATCAGAGACTAATTTTAAATATTTAATTGATAAATTAGAAGTTAATAAGAATATTTTTTTTCCTATCAAAGAAGTTAAATTATTTTATGAAGATAACAATAAAATATTAAATTTTTTGAATTTGGATGAAAAAGAAAAAAAATTAATGTTCATCTATAAAAATGAGGAATTAAAAAGTTTTCTTAATAAAAAGCTTTTAAAAAATAAAAATATTAAAGTTATTAAAAAAGAAATTACTTCAATTAATTATCAAACAGGTAGCATTGAAATCAAAACAAAATCTTATGAATATGATTTAATTATTTTGTGTATTGGAAGTAGGTCAAAATTATATGATAAAATTGCTGAAAATAGAGATATCGAAAAAAATTATAAAGAATTTTCAGTTACAACTACTATCCATCATAAATCACAAGTCATTACAGCAGCCCAATATTTTTTGAAAGAAGGACCTTTAGCTATTTTACCAATTAAAAAAAATGTTTTTTCAATTGTTTGGAGTGTAAATGCTGAATTTTTTAGAAATAATTCAAAAAATTTAAGATTAATATTACAAAATAAGGTTAAAACTATTTTACAAAATATTAAGGTTTTAAAAATAAATAACATAAGCCATTTCCCAATTTTTCTTAATCTAAAAACAAAATATTTTAAAAAAAATGTTTTAATATTGGGAGATGGACTTCATGCTATTCACCCAATAGCAGGGCAGGGATTTAATTTAATATTAAGAGATATTAGAAAATTAGAGAGCCTTCTATTAAAAAACAATAATTTAGGTATTTCTTTAAAAAATACTTACATCCTAAAAGATTTTTACAATTCAAGGAAACCCGAAAATACCATGCTTAGTCTTGGGATAAACTTAACTAATTTATTTTTTAAAGACACGAAATATATATCTCCAATTAGAAATTTAGTTTTACAAAATGTTAAAAATTTTGATTTTTTAAAAAAAATTAGTAAAAAAATTTCAGATACAGGAATTGTGTTTTAGTTACTGTAGTGTAGCTTTATTTTCAGTTTGGTCATGAAGATAAAAATTAATAATTTCAGATAAGGTTTTAGTTTTTGTTTTTAATTGTACCGATTCTAAAATTGTTTGTTTTTCTTCATTTGAAATTGGCGCAATCATTGCTAGCGTGTTTATTCTTTGATTTTCGTCTAATTTTTCAAATTCATTCCAGTTAAGCAACAAACCATTTTTTTTAAAAAAGATTTTTGTTTTTTTGTACAATTCACTTACTTCATCAAAAGATTTTATCTCTTCATTAACCTTTTTTAGGTCATCTGAAAATTTTTCATAATCAACTATAAATTCTCTATAAAGTTTATTATTATTTAACTCAGTTTTAATTTGAAATCTTGTTACGCCGACAAGATTAATTAAAAGACGACCATCATTTGTTGTTTTATGTTCTGTTATTTTTCCAAGACACCCTACTGAATAAACATCTGATGTATTATGTTTAGCTTGTATCATTCCCATATATTTATTTGATTTCATGCAATCACTAACTAATGCTAAGTATCTCGGTTCAAATATATTAAGTGGTAAATTTGTGTTTGGAAAAAAAATCACACCACTTAGAGGAAACACGGGAATTGTTTTTGGTAAATCTATTGCTTTCATTTGGTAATCTTATAACATTATGTTGACCATTTTAAAAATAATGTATTATATTAACTAAATTTTGCGGGCATAGCTCAGTGGTAGAGCGTCTCGTTGCCAACGAGAAGGTCGAGGGTTCGAGCCCCTTTGCCCGCTCCATGAAAATATGGATCCTCTTCATAAAAAAAAATGTGTTGCCTGTGACGGAAATACTATTCCATTTGATGTTAGCGAAATTCACAAGTACTTAAAAAAAATAGACGGTTGGGATGTTAAAAGTAATAATGATGAAAATTATTATTTAGAAAAAGAATTTAAATTTAAAAATTTTAGAGAGAGTCAAATTTTCATTAACCAAGTGGGGGACATAGCTGAGACTGAAGGTCATCATCCAGATATTTTATTTGGTTGGGGTTATGCAAAAATTAAAATTTTTACTCATGCAATCAAAGGTTTAGCTGAAAGTGATTTTATTTTAGCGGCAAAAATCGATCAAATTTAGTTAATGATTAAAATGTCTAATATTAGTAAAAATCATCTTAGCATTTGATTTATTAGCAGCGTTTATTACTTCTTGGTCCCGGATCGACCCACCTGGCTGCACAATCTTTTTTACTCCAGCATTGATTAGTAATTTGACTCCATCAGCAAAAGGGAAAAAAGCATCAGATGCCGCGACAGAATTTTTAATTTTTTTTGGCTGAAATAGCTTTGCTTTTTGAATCGCTATTTTACAACTATCAAGTCTAGAAGGTTGGCCAGCACCTATACCGATAGTAGAAAAATCATTTGTTAAAACTATTGCATTTGATTTAACAAATTTTGAAATATTAAATGCAAACTCCATCTCTTTTAATTCTTTAGTTGTGGGTTTGTTTTTTGTCATTGTTTTAAGATCTTTCTTATGAAAAATAGATTTATCTTTTTCTTGCATTAAGAAAGAACCATCAAATGTTTTAAAAGTAGTTTGATTTTTTGTCTTAAATTTTGAAATATCTATTACCCTTAGATTTTTCTTTTTACGTAAAATTTTAAGAGCGTCTTTTTCAAATCCTTTAGCTAGAATGACCTCAAGAAAATTTTTGTTAATTTCATTAGCAATTGCTTTATTAACTTTAAAATTACAAGCAATTACACCACCAAAAGCACTTACAGGATCACATGCGTAAGCGTTTTTAAAAGAGATCATCGGAGATCTATTTATTGAAACCCCACAAGGGTTGGCATGCTTAATAATTACTGTAGCTGAAATTTTTTTAAAAGAATCTAAAACATCTAAAGAAGCATAGATATCATTATAGTTATTGTAACTAAGTTCCTTGCCATTTAGTTGTTTTAAACTCAGCTCCTTATCATTATAATCACTTACATAAATAGAGCTTTTTTGGTGAGGATTTTCACCATATCTAAGTTCAGATAATTTACGTCCAAATATCGTTTTTCTTTCAGGAAATTTAATGTTTAACTTTTTGTTAAACCAATTAGCGATCATAGCATCATAGTAAGCAGTCAAACCAAATGCTTTGCTAGACATGTATTCTCTAAAGTTAAGTGATGTCTTACCCTTATTTTTTTCTATTTCATTTATTAAATCTGCATAATCATTTTTATTTGTAATAATTAAAACATTATTAAAATTTTTCGCTGCAGCTCTAACCATAGTTGGTCCACCAATATCAATATTTTCTATAATGTCTTTATTATTTTTAGAATTAAGAACAATTTTCTGAAATGGATAAAAATTAACAATAATTAAATCTAAAGAAGGAAAATTTTGTTTATGCATTTCTTTAGCATGCTGTTTATTAGATCGGTCATGAAGAATGCCAGCATGTATTTTGGGATGTAAAGTTTTAACTCTTCCATCAAGCATTTCTTTAAAACCTGTGTAAGCAGATACTTCTGTGCAGGCATATCCAAGATCCTTTATGGTTTTATAAGTCCCCCCAGAGCTTATAATTTTTACTTTATATTTGTGTAGTGTTTTAAGAACACCAGATAAATCAGTTTTATCCGAAACAGAAATTAATGCAGTTCGAATTTTTTGAGTACTCATTAGTTATTTCTTTTTAATTCCCATTTAATTGTTTTATTTTTATTTTTTTCTAGAATACCTGTAATTGTTATACAAAAATTATTAACTATTTTATTTCTTCCTAAAAATATACTTTTTTCTAAGCTAAGATTTTCTTCATTAGCCTTGAAAATTAATGATTTGCTCTTGTCAATTTGAACTAATATTGAATTTTTTCCCATAGTTTGTACTGCATTAACTCCAGGGTAAAGGTGGAATCTAATGTGGTAGAAATTATCTGTTTTTGATCCCATGTGATCTGTGATTAAATTATCTTCTCCAAATAAATCATTAGTTTTTTTATCGATTTTAATAGTTCTTTCATGAATGTAATTAAATTTATCTTTATAAGCATCGTGTTTAGCTGAAAGAGTTAAATAATTATTTTCGTCATTTTCTTTAAAATCAAAAACTTTAAAAGAAGAGGAGATAGTCGAACCAAAAGCCTCATAAATTAAATTGTTTTTTTCAAAATTTAAAACTGAAGTATCGTTTAAAGTTAAGGTAGATTGAGCTGAAGTTAATCGGCTTATAAACTCTAATTTTCTAGATATTTTATGTCCATAGCCACAATTCGTTATGATTTTTTTTCCTTCATTAAAGTATTCAAATGATAAAGGCCCAAGCTGATAATTATTGGAATAAGCTTTTTTAGGAGGCGAGCCAATATCAAAAAATAGTAAATTTTTTTTACCTCTAGCTATAAAAATATTACTTACTTTTTTTAATAATTCTTTGGGTTTATAGTTTAAGCCATCTAAATATTCTAAATAGTTTTCTAGTTTAAATTCACTAGCACCATTAAAGAGTGGGCTTTTATCTATTGGGTTTTTAAGAGAATAAACACAGACTACTATTTTTTGAACAATATCATCTAAATAATCTGGAATATATTCCTGAGCGTCTCTACAACATTCTTTGATAATTATTAAAAATTTTGAGCACTGAACTAAATCATAAATATCTCGACTTATTGGCGCTCCATCATTATCAAAAAAATCTTCAACTATATTTTTTAGTAATTTAAGCCCTATTTCAAAGTTATTATTGTAATCTTTAAAAACTAAGCCCGATAATATTATTGCAGAAATAATTTCAATTTTTTTTACAGGATCATGTTCACTATTAAGAATTTTTTTTAAATGATTTACCTGACTTATAATGGAGTTAAAGAATTTATCTCTAAAAGATTTATCTCCATGATTAAGAATAATGTCTGCATTAAGTAGCCAAGCTAAAACCCTTTTGCTTGTATTAAGACTGTTCCAAGTCTTATGATTATATTTTCTATTTAAGTTGATCCAATTCGTTATTATTTGTTGAACGACTAAGCCACTATTTTTTCGGTTAACTAAATTTAACCAAAAAAAACTATTCAATGCTTCCTCTTCTTTAGGATCTTTATGATGAGTCCAAAAATTTTCTTCATCAATCTTTGAAAGTTTAAAGTTAAATATTTTTTGATTTATAAATGAAGAAAGCAAATAGGGGTTAGGGTAGAAGTATAATTTTTCAGGAGTTTTTGTCTTAAGGGAATTATTGTAATAGCTAGTATTAAAATAAAGTTGTTTAACAAAACGCCAAGATAAAATCCTTACTGCTAATAAGTAAAAGTACCCAGCCTTTAGATTAAACATTAATTGGTTCTAAGCAGTTGAATATTCTTTTTTAGATCACCATTATTTTCTTTAAAAACAGTTGACCCTGAAACTAAAATATTTGCACCAAATTCTTTTGCTTTGCTACTATTTTCAAAATTTATTCCTCCGTCAATTTCGATATCAACGTTAAGTTTTTTTTCATTAACGATATTTCTTAGTTTTTTCATTTTATCTAAAACTTCTGGCATAAATTTTTGTCCCCCAAAACCAGGCTCAACACTCATAATTAAAATTAAATCTATGTCTTTTAAGTGGTTTTCAATTAAATCAATTGGAGACTTAGGTTTTAAAGAAACACCCACTTTTTTTCCAAAGCTCTTAATTAGTTTTATTGTTTGAGATAAATCTTTTGTAGCTTCTGGATGAAAAGTAATAATATCCGCACCTGCGTTTGCAAAATCTTTTACAAAATTGTCTACTGGTGCAATCATTAAATGCACATCAAAAGTTAATTTAGTGACGGGTCTCAATCTTTTAATTACCTCTGGTCCAATTGTAATATTAGGTACAAAGTGACCATCCATTACATCAATATGAATATAATCCGCTCCTGCTTTTTCTAAAGAAACTATTTCTTCACCTAATTTACTAAAATCAGCAGATAAAATACTCGGAGATATTTTTACAGCTTGAGCCATAAGTACTTATATATTTGATATTTTGATCTTGTCAAAATTATTGCTTATAAAAAAGTTGATAAATCGATTTTGAAAAATCACTCTCAAGTGGAAACGAAAGCATACCCATTACTGAATAGCCAAGTAAATAAGGCATTAAATAAAAACGAATAAGATAAAAAAACCAAGCGACATATAAAGGCACAATAGGGCCAGCAATGAAAGAAGGAGTGATAAATCTAAATAGGTTAATTAAAGGTTGAGTAATCCTCACAAAAGCTTTCATAAAAAAGAAATTAGAGTCTTCTCTTTGAAAAATATTCATGCCTGATCTTCCGATCAAAGTCCACATGATGATACCTAGAACGTAATCTAGAATAATTACCCAAGTTGCCATAAATTAAATTACCATTTTTTGAGATAAAAAAAAGGGGCGAAAAATTCGCCCCTTTAATTTTTAAACCTAAGATATTTTCTTAAGCTTTAGCAATAATTGTTTTACCTGCTGGTACTCTGCAGTCATCAACCATTTTTTGTGTTGCAGCATCTGGCTCTTTTGTAGCAAGAGATACAACTACCATTAAGATCAAGCTAACGCTTGCTCCAATGATACCAAATCTTAAATGGTCGATTTGCAACCAAGGCGTATTGTTCATGAACGCTGGCGCCACATAAACAAGGTAAGCAGTTCCAGAGAATAATCCTCCAAGAATACCTGCTATCGCACCTTCTCTAGTAGCTCTCTTCCACCATACACCAAGTACAAGTGGGAAGAATAGACCAGACATCGCAAAGTCGAACGCCCAAGCAACGGCTCCTAAGATACCAGTAAGTCTCATTGATGCAATGAAAGCACCAAGAGCACCGATAACTACAAGAAGTACACGTGCAGTGATCAATCTTTTTCTAACATCGGCTTTAGGATTGATGATCTTGTAGTAAAGATCATGTGATAAAGCGTTTGCTATCGCAAGAATTAATCCGTCTGCAGTTGACATCGCAGCAGCCATACCTCCAGCAGCTACTAACCCTGATATTACATAAGGTAAGCCTGCTACTTCAGGTGTTGCTAATACAACAACGTCACCTCTCATGAACCATTCGTTAAGTTGCAATATACCATCGTTGTTAAAGTCAGCTATGTAAGCTTGTTTAACTGCGATCCAATTTTTAACCCACTCTATGTTCTGAACGTCAGAAATAGATTTACCAATAATTCCAGTTGAAAGAGTTGGATCGATCAACGAAATTTTTGATAATGTAGCTAACATTGGAGCTGATGAATAAAGCAAGAAAATAAAGAATAGCGACCATGCTACTGATTTTCTAGCTGATTTAACAGAAGGAGTTGTAAAGTATCTCATAAGAATATGAGGTAACGATGCAGTTCCCACCATCATACAGATCGCAAGCGAAATGTATTTCCAAGCTGATCCTGCTGGTACAGCAGAATGCGGAGTGCTTATGTAAGCTAATCCACCTGGAACACCAGCTGCTTTTAATTGTTCAGCAGTGTTTTTAACTAATCCAAACTCAGCCTCAATTTCAGCAATACGCGATACTTCCGCTCCTAATTGAAGATGAGGGAATACCCCAAATCCAAATTTATTACTAATCCAGAATACTGGCAGTAAGTAAGCGATAATTAACACGATATACTGAGCTACTTGAGTCCAAGTTACAGCTCTCATTCCTCCAAGCATTGAACATAGCAAGATACTTATTAATCCAACCCAAACACCTTGTTCGAATGGAATGCCTAAGAATCTTGATGCAATTGTACCTGTAGCATTAATTTGTGCAGTCACGTAAGTGAATGAAGCTAATACTAGAACTAGTACTGCGCAGAAACGAACTAAGCTTCCACCGTATCTTGTTCCAATAAAATCAGGCACTGTGTAGCAACCAAATTTTCTAAGGTATGGAGCTAGTAGAGAAGCAACAAGCACGTATCCGCCTGTCCAACCTACTAAGAAAGCCATATAGATGTAGCCACCAAAGTAAATACCACCTGCCATCGCAACGAATGACGCACCAGACATCCAGTCGGCTGCTGTTGCCATTCCGTTGAATACAGTTGGAACTTCTCGTCCAGCTACATAATAAGCATCTACTTGTACGGTTCTTGATAACCATCCAATCAAGGCATAGATCAAGATCGTAAAGGCTAAGAAGAACTGACCAATTGTTTTGGCAGAAACTCCATTTGATTCAAGTACAGCCATCAATAAGATGAACAGTATGAATCCGCCTGTATACGTACCGTATATTTTCGGAAGATTTTGTACGAAGGATTTACCTTGTAATGAACTTGCCATTAGTCATCCTCCCTTTCTCCGAAACCGAATTCTTCGTCGATATCTTCTTGTTTACCTGACATCCAGAATATTAAAATGATGAACGCTAGGAGTGAGCCTTGCGCTGTCATGTAATATGCTAGTGGGTATCCAAGAAAACTTGAAGTGTTTAAGCTCTCACCGAACAAAAACACAACTATTGAAAAGAAAAACCAAATCGCCAATGTTACTATCATGTGGCTCTTTGTTTTTTCCCAATGAGCATCTTTATTACTCATATGTTTTCCCCCTTTATTAACGTTTTTTATTAACTAGTTAACTTAATGGCGAAGATCATACTGATCTAATAACTAATTAAAAGTTAAAAAAGGCAAAAAAAACCTTTATAAATCAAGGAAATTTAAAAAATTTAAAATAAGGACAACTCAAAATTGAATATTACAAAGATTTTTTCATTTCTAAAAATCGCCTTTCTTGACCTTAGAGATATGGTTTTCGCTTCTTTAAAAATAAGCAAAAAAATTAGTTCTCTGCACTCAGAAGAAGAAATTAAGCTTTTTATTAGACAAAGATCGTCCATGGTTACTCAAACAACATTGTACGGTTACTTAAAAACAAGAATAGGCACGAGATATCTTTCAATGTTTGAAGATGAGACTTTTTCAAAATCGATAGAAATCGCAAAATGGAATATTTACATGGTCGCTTTAGCTGACTGCACACTTTATGTTTATTCTTACTTGATTGACAAGAAAGGAATGCAAGAAAAAAACATAAAAGAGATATTTGCAGGTATGCTTGAAGAAGAAAAAGGTAATGGCCTTGATGACAAATTAATTAGAGAAACTAATTTAGATTTTGAACAGCGATTAAGAGAAGTTAATTGGAGCTCCTATCATTCAACAGATCCATTTATTAAAAGTGGGCAGGCTCTTTATCGATGGTCACCCATTGCAGACGAACTAAAAGTTTTAGATAAAGAAATTGTTTTAAATTCTATGATCTATAAATGGAATTTAGTTAAGAATGAATTCTTAGAATTAACAAAGAAGTTGTAAAAAATTAACCTCTGTTTTTTCTATTCTCTACTAACGAAGCAACTACACTTGGATCTGCAAGCGTTGTTGTGTCCCCAAGCTCTTCATGTTGGTTGGCAGCAATCTTTCTTAGAATTCTTCTCATAATTTTACCTGATCTTGTTTTAGGCAAACCTGGCGCAAATTGAATTATATCTGGTGTTGCTAATGGTCCAATTTGTTTTCTAACCCAAAGTTTTAAATCTCTTTCAAGGTCCCCACTTGGTTGCTCACCTGATTTTAAAGTTACATAACAATATAGAGCATTACCTTTAATATCATGTGGGTAGCCAACCACAGCAGCTTCAGCTACTTTTGGATGAGCTACAAAGGCGCTTTCTATTTCTGCAGTTCCTAAATTGTGACCTGATACGATGATAACATCATCAACTCGACCTGTAATCCAGTAGTAACCATCTTTATCTCTTCTTGCACCGTCACCTGTAAAATATTTTCCATCCACTTGTGAGAAGTAAGTGTCGACAAATCTTTGGTGGTCACCGTAAACAGTTCTCATTTGACCAGGCCAAGAAGCAGCCATACACAATCTACCTTCACCTTCACCTTTTATTACTTTACCTTTTTCATCTACTAGTTCAGGTTTGACACCATAGAAAGGTTTAGTCGCTGAACCTGGTTTTAAATCGATTGCTCCAGGTTGTGCAGAAATAAGAATTCCACCTGTCTCAGTTTGCCACCAAGTATCAACAATTGGACATCTAGAGTCACCAACGACTTTGTAATACCACATCCAGGCTTCTGGATTGATTGGTTCACCTACGGTTCCTAAAAGTTTTAAAGATTTTCTGCTTGTAGATTTAACTAAAGCATCACCTTCTTTCATTAAAGCTCTGATTGCTGTTGGAGCTGTATAGAAAATATTAACTTTGTATTTATCAATTATTTGCCACCAACGCGAGCTGTCTGGATAATTTGGAATTCCTTCAAACATAATTGTAGTTGCTGCATTTGAAAGTGGTCCATAGATAATATAGCTGTGTCCAGTAACCCAACCGATATCAGCTGTACACCAGTAAATATCTTTAGGTTTGTAATCAAAAATATATTGATGTGTCATCGAAGCATAAACTAGATAACCACCCGTTGTGTGAAGAACGCCTTTAGGTTTTCCAGTTGAGCCAGACGTATAAAGAATAAACAATGGATCTTCTGAATCCATTACTTCAGGATCACATTTTGCAGATGCATTATTCATCATTCTTTCGTAGGAAACATCTCGTTCGTCATTCCAGTTAACATCACCACCTGTGTGTTTAATAACTAAACATTTTTTAACACCAGGACATTGTTCCAAGGCTTCGTCTGCGATTTTTTTAAGTGGAATTGTTTTACCGCCTCTTAAACCTTCATCTGCTGTCACTAAATATTCAGACTCACAATTATTCACTCTTGTTGCAATTGAGTCTGATGAGAAACCACCAAATATAATTGAGTGAACGGCACCAATTCTTGTACATGCTAACATCACATAAGCTAGTTGAGGTATCATAGTTAAGTAAATTGTAACTCTGTCACCTTTTTTAACACCCATGTTTTTTAAAACATTTGCAGTTTTGCAAACATTTTTGTGTAATTCTTTATAAGTAATTTCTTGAGAATTTTTTGGATCATCTCCTACCCAAATGATAGCTGTTTTGTTACCGTGTTTTTTTAAATGTCGATCAATACAGTTAGCTGAAACGTTTAGTTTACCGTCAAGAAACCATTTAATTTTTACATCTGTTTTACTGTATTTAACGTCCTTAATTTTTTTATATGGTTTAATCCAAGTTAATCTTTTTCCTTCTTTTTTCCAGAAGTCATCATTTTTTTTAATCGAATGATTATATTTTTTGTTGTAACCGTCTTTGTTTACGTAAGCTTTCGTAGCCCATGGCTTTGTAACTTTAAAAACTAATTCATCTTCGTGATGAGAGCTGTTATTTTTTTTTGTAGCTTTTACTTTAGATGCTTTTGATTTTTTCTTAACTTTTTTCTTAGTTTTCTTTTTTTTACTTCTTTTAGCCATAGATATATTTTTTAATTTTTAAATTTTACTCATATTATTTATTATTTTCCAGCTATTAGAGTCAATTGGCATTACCGATAATCTGCTTTGTTTAATAAGTGGCAAATGCTGAATTTCTTTGGTTTTTTTAATTATTTCAAGGTTTACGGGTTTTTTTAATTTTTCTTTGAACTTAATTTGCACCGCAACAAATTTTTTACTTTTATCTGTTATGTCAGGAAAGGCTGTCTTAATCACTTCCACGACCCCTACAATTTCTTTACCAATATTTGAATGATAAAAAAAACAAAGATCTCCTTTTTTCATTTTTTTCAAATTATTAGCTGCTTGATAATTTCTAACGCCATCCCATGCTACACCTTTAGCTCCTGCTTTCTTTTGTTGATCAATTGACCATACATTAGGTTCAGATTTTACTAGCCAATACTGCATAAATTATAATTGTTCTCAAAGTTATAAAACTAGTTATAATTAATAATTATGATTAAAAAAGAAAAAAGATTAACAGCAAAAGATTTTGATCAAAGAATATTAGAGCTTTATGATCATTATGCTCACGGAAAAATTACAAAAAGAGAATTCTTAAAAAATGTAGGTAAGTACACTGCAACAGGCGTTACAGCTTTAAGTGTCTTCAATAGTTTAATTCCTAATTATGCTTATGCAGAACAAGTAAGTTTTAATGATCCTGATATTAAAGCAAATTATGTTGAATACGAAAGTAAAAATGGAAACGGAAAAATAAAAGGTTATTTTGTAAAGCCTGCAAAAGCAAATGACAAAACGGCAGCTGTTTTAGTAATTCATGAAAATCGAGGTCTCAATCCTTATATTAAAGACGTTGCAAGAAGAATTGCAAAAGCAGGTTTCATTGCATTAGCTCCTGACGGTTTAAGTTCTCTTGGCGGTTACCCAGGAAATGATGCTGATGGCAAAACAATGCAAAGTAAGATTGATAATCAAAAACTTCTTAATGATTTTTTTAATGGATTTGAATTTTTATACAATCATGCTGATACAAATAAAAAAATTGGTGCGGTTGGGTTTTGTTATGGCGGAGGTGTTTGCAATGCTCTAGCTGTTGCTTATCCAGAATTATCTGCTTCAGTTCCTTTTTACGGCAGTCAAGCTAAAGCGGAAGATGTTCCAAGAATTAAAGCTCCTCTTTTACTTCATTATGCAGAGCTAGATGAAAGAATTAATAAAGGTTGGCCTGATTATGAAGCTGCATTAAAAGCTAATAAAAAAAATTATACAGCACATATTTATAAGGGTTGTAACCATGGTTTCCATAACGACTCTACGCCTCGGTACGATCAAACAAATGCTGACTTAGCTTGGAAAAGAACGATAGAGTTTTTTGAAAAAAATTTAGTTTAATTTTTTAATTTCAGCTTGTGCAGCAGTTAATCTAGCAATTGGCACTCTAAAAGGAGAACAAGACACATAGTTAAGTCCAACTTTAGAGCAAAACTCTATACTTTTTGGATCACCACCATGCTCACCACAAATACCAAGTTTAATATTTTTATTTGTCTTTCTTCCTTTTTCAGACGCAATTTTAATTAATTCGCCAACTCCATTTTGATCAAGACTTACAAATGGATCAATTTCAAATATTTTATTATTGATGTAATCATTTAAAAATTTTCCAGAGTCATCACGGCTAATTCCAAAAGTAGTTTGCGTTAAGTCGTTTGTTCCAAAACTAAAGAAATCAGCATGTTTCGAAATTTCTTGTGCCTGTAACGCAGCTCTTGGCAATTCAATCATCGTGCCCACAATATAATCTAATTTAAGTTTATGTTTAGCTTCAATTTTTTTTGCAACACGATTAACGAGTGCTCTTAAAATTTGAAGTTCGGTATCCGTTGAAACTAATGGAATCATAATCTCTGCGGTTACAGATTTAGTTTTTTCTTTTTTGCACTCAACTACAGCCTCAAAAATAGCTTCACATTGCATTTCATAAATTTCAGGAAAAGAAATACCTAATCTACATCCTCTGTGTCCTAGCATCGGGTTCTGTTCATGTAATTCGTCTGTACGATCTTTAATTTCTTTATGATCAATACCTGTTGAATTTGCTACTTCTTCAATTTCTTTATCTGTTTTTGGTAAAAACTCATGAAGTGGAGGGTCCAATAGTCTTACTGTAACTGGTAATCCATTCATTACTTTAAATATGTTTTTAAAATCATTTTTTTGATGAGGCAATAATTTTGCCAATGCTTTGTTTCTATCTTCTTTTGATTTAGACAAAATCATTTCTCTAACAGATAAAATTCTTTCTTGATCAAAAAACATATGTTCTGTTCTACAAAGACCAATTCCTTCAGCTCCAAATTCTCTAGCAACTTTTGAATCTTTTTCAGTTTCTGCGTTAGTTCTGATTTTAAGTTTTCTATATTGATCAGCCCAGCTCATTACTTTTGAGAAATAACCTGATATTTTTGGCTGAACAGTTGGAACATTTCCTAAAATTACTTCACCACTAGTTCCATCGATTGTAATCATTTCACCTTCTTTGACGATGATATCTCCAGCTTTAAATTGTTTTTTTTCATAATCGATTGAAATATCAGTTGAACCAGAAACGCACGGTCTACCCATTCCTCTAGCAACTACAGCTGCGTGGCTTGTCATACCACCGCGTGCAGTTAAAATTCCTTTTGCAGCATGCATTCCATGAATGTCTTCAGGTGACGTTTCTACTCTGACTAAAATTGTATTTTGCATCATACCATTTAATCTTTCCGCTTCTTCTGCAGTAAACACAACTTTTCCTGACGCAGCACCTGGTGAAGCAGGTAATCCTTTTGCAATTATTTTTTTCTCTACATTTTTATCTAATGTCGGATGCAATAAAGCATCTAAAGCGTTTGGATCAATTCTAAGTAGAGCATCTTTTTTTGAAATTAATTTTTCAGCAACCATATCAACTGCAATTTTGACAGCTGCTTCAGCAGTTCTTTTTCCAGATCGTGTCTGTAAAATCCAAAGTTTTTTATTTTCAACAGTAAACTCCACATCTTGCATATCTTTGTAATGGTTTTCTAATTTGAGCAAAGTTTTTTTTAAATCTTGATAAACTTTTGGCATCGTCTCTTCCATCGAAGGATCTTTTGCTCCAGCACTTTTTTTTGCCTTCGTAGTTATGTATTGAGGTGTTCTTGTTCCTGCCACAACGTCCTCACCTTGTGCATTGATTAAATATTCACCAAAAAAATTATTGTCTCCCGTTGAAGGGTTCCTTGTAAAAACAACTCCCGTAGCACAATCATTTCCCATATTTCCAAATACCATTGATTGAACATTTACAGCAGTTCCCCAGTGACCTGGGATTTGATTTAATTTTCTATATGTTTTTGCTCTTTGACTTTCCCAAGATAAAAAGACAGCGCTAATGGCCCCATAAAGTTGATCTTGGACATTTTGAGGAAACTCTTTTTTAGTTTGTTTTTTTACAAGCTCTTTAAATCTTACAATTAATTCGTCCCAATCGTTTTCATCAAGTTCAGTATCTAGCAATACTCCTTTTGTTAATTTTTGATTATCAATCATGTCCTCAAACAAATGACCTTCGATGTCTAAAACAACGTTGCTGTACATTTGAATAAACCTTCGATAACTGTCTTTAGCAAATCTTTCGTTTGAGGTTTTTTTAGCAAGCGCTTTAACTGTTTTGTCATTTAACCCTAAGTTGAGGATCGTATCCATCATGCCTGGCATTGATATTCTAGCCCCTGAACGAACTGATACTAAAAGTGGATTTTTTAGATCTCCAAATTTTTTATTAGTAAGTTTTTCAATCGATTTAAGTTCAGTCTGAATACTTTTTAAAATCTGTTTTGGTAATTTTTTTTTATTTTTATAAAAGAGATCACATACATCAGTTGAGATAATAAACCCTGGAGGAACAGGCATACCCAAACGACCCATTTCAGCTAAATTAGCTCCCTTGCCACCCAAGGTATTTTTTGGGTTCTTAATCTTTTTAATTTTTGGGTCTTTAAAATTAAAGATCAAATTTTTCAATGTATCCTCTTTTTTTGATGAGCTTACTTTTAACAAATTGAGTTTTGAATTACATGAAACAAAAGATAGCAGTCGTGCAAACTGAGTATTTATTCACAAAAAAGTATTAGTTTTAATTATAATTTGAGACCAGGTCCTTTTAAATACTTAGCATTTGGATCTAATGGCCATCTAGATCTTGCCTCTATATCAAGTTTGTCAGTTTGGTTTTTTTTAAATTTTTGTATTCCAGCCCAAGCAATCATAGCTGCATTATCACCACAAAATTTTATATTAGGAAATTGTGGGACAAAATTCATCTCTTCACAAACCTCTGTCAAGGTTTTACGAATAGATTGATTAGCGGCAACACCTCCTGCCACTATAAAAGGTATTTTATTTTTTGAAGGTATTTTTTCTTTAAATTGTTTCATTGCTTCTTTTGTTTTTTTCTTAAGAATTTGATTAATTGTGTATTGGAATGAAGCAGCTAAATTATATTTAAGTTTTTCATCATCATTTATTTTTTTGGCTTCTCTCAAAACCGCAGTTTTAAGACCCGCGAAAGAAAGATTACAGCCGGCTCGATTAATAATAGGCTCAGGTAATTTAAAAAATTTTTCGTCACCAAGTTTTGCAAACTTTTCAACACTTGGTCCGCCTGGATATCCCAAGTTTAAAATTTTTGCAGTTTTGTCGAATGCTTCTCCCAAAGCATCATCAATTGTTGTGCCTAGCTGTTCATATTGATTTATGTCTTTGACAATAAGATATTGAGAATGTCCGCCTGAAATTAATAAAAGTAAATAAGGAAAGCTCATTCTGTGTTCTAGTCCAGGACTGAGCGCGTGCCCCTCTAGATGATTAACTGCCACAAAAGGTTTGTTCCCAAAAGCAGCAATTGATTTTCCGACATTAAGACCAACGGTTAGACAAACAATTAAGCCTGGTCCAGCAGTTGCAGCTATGCCATCCAGTACACTAATCTCCGATTTACTATCTGTTAAAGCTTTTTTAATTATGAAGTCGATGTTTTCGATATGAGCTCTTGCAGCTAATTCAGGAACAACCCCTCCAAATTTTTCATGCTCTTTAATTTGGCTTGAGACAACATTTGATAAAATTTTTGCTGAACCATCTTCATTTTCTTGAATAACAGCAGCTGCTGTTTCATCACAACTAGTTTCTATCCCTAAAAATTTAATATTTTTTTTCATTATTTTTTAAACTCACAAAAAGAATAGTATAAAGTAGAAATCATAGAAATATAGGTTATTAATGAAAAAAATTATTATAGGAGCAAGAGGGAGCAAATTATCACTTGCCTATGCAAATAGAGTTAAGAAGTTAATTTTAAAAAAAAATTCTCATTTATCCGATGCGATGATTGAAATTAGCCCGATCACAACATCTGGAGATATATTTCATGATAAAAAATTATCAGAAATAGGTGGAAAAAATTTATTTTGTAAAGAAATCGAAGAAGCCTTACTACAAAACAAAATTGATATCGCTATTCATTCTTTAAAAGATATGGCTTCAGAGGAAATACAATCTCTACATATTGGAGCCTATATTGAAA
>Ga0255772_10001413_pt1 | contig 24028 bp, 23 predicted proteins | sample 071ome_34_FD_179970 | JGI IMG/M metagenome (GOLD analysis project Ga0255772, IMG submission 179970) | Coastal salt marsh microbial communities from the Groves Creek Marsh, Skidaway Island, Georgia - 071411BT metaG (version 2) | ecosystem: Environmental > Aquatic > Marine > Intertidal zone >...
ACCGTTAATCGAAAAGCAAATAGTAACCAAGGCAACTGCACTGGGTATCAACAAAAAGTAATTTGATGCGTCTTAACCCAATGTTAAATCATTGTTAAGAATTATTCGATAAGAATTAGACCACGAATCGCAATATTAGCGCTTTACACCTTGCTGTTTCTGAAATCATTGTATTCGCGGCTGCTTGTAGCCTCTGTTCATGGTTTTTAAATGACCTTTTTTAGGTTTTGTTGAATATTTTCAAATGACTATTCCTTTTACTATAGAGGCATAGGGCTTGTTTAATCAGCGGCTCACCTTTAATATTGCAGCATTTAAAAACTACTGATAAAATGAGTAACCAAAAACAGAGCAAGAATTCAGGTAAAAATTTGTTTTTATCTTACTTCGCAGGTGCATCTATCATCGTTGCACTACTGACAGGTATCGTAATTTACACCTTCATCATGGGAGACCCTTCAAACTTTGAGGGTGCTGGTTTGAGACCAGAAGACATCGTTGAAAAAGGACATCCAAAGAATATGTTGGGTATCATTCACCGTGGTGGTGTTATTGTGCCTCTTTTATTTGCGGTAAATATCACAGTAATCATTGTGAGTATAGAGCGTTTAATTACGTTAAAATCAGCTTCCGGAAAAGGTGATGGAAATCAATTTGTACAAAACATGAGAAGTTTACTTGCTAAGGATAATTTAGATGGCGCTATTGCTGCTTGCGATAAGCAACAAGGTTCTTTAGCTGCAGTGGTAAAAAGTGGATTAACCCGCTATATCTCTGTGAAGTCAAACGATAAGTTATCCCGCGATGAGAAGAAAGTGGCAATTGAAAAGGAATTAGAAGAGGCTACTAGTCTTGAATTACCTATGCTGTCACGTAACCTCGTGGTGATTTCCACTTGTGCATCTATTGGTACATTGGTAGGATTGATTGGTACGGTATTCGGAATGATCAAGGCTTTCGCGGCTTTAGCGAACGCTGGTGCTCCTGATACGGCGGCTCTTGCAACGGGTATTTCTGAGGCTTTGATTAATACGGCCTTTGGTATCATCGCTTCTGCATTGGCAATCATTGCTTACAACTATTTCTCTAACAGAATTGATGGTATGACTCACTCAATGGATGAGGCAGGATACTCTATCATTTCTAACTTCCAAGCAACTCACGAATAAAATTCGTTTACCTTTTAAACGTTAAACGTATATAAACGAAAAAGAACTATGCCAAAAGTTAAAATGCCACGCTCGACTCCTGCATTGGATATGACTCCAATGGTGGATTTGGCGTTTCTATTGGTAACGTTCTTTATGTTGACTTCAAGTTTTAGAGCTCCTGAACCGGTGATTTTAGATCCTCCGTCTTCAACAACGGAAGTTCAAATTCCTAAACAGGTGTTCTTGATCATGATTGATAAAGAGGGCCGAGCTTTTGTGGAAATCACCAATCCTGTGGTAAAAACAACCGTTTTGAAGCAGATGATGAAGGAATTCAAAAGTCCTGGTATGACTGCGGAAGACATTAAGCAATTTGGTGGGGTTGGTCCTGTTGGATTGCGCGTCGCAGAAATTCCACAGTTTATGGAACTCGAATCAACAGAGAGAACGTCATACGAAATGAGAGGTGTTCCTTACGATACCGCTGCAGCAAAGATTAAAAACTGCGAGTTGTATCACTGGGCATACTTTACCAAAATTGAGGCTCACAACGATTATAAACGTCGTGAAGAGGAAGCTCGCTTGCGCAATATGGAGTTTGATAAATCAAATTACATTCAATTCGCAATAAAAGCTGCGAGTGATGCTAAATACGACCGAATCCAGGACATTATAAATGTGTTGCGTGAAGCCAAGGTAAAAGAATTCCAAATGATAACGGGACTAGAAAGCGCCCCAGAATAAAAGTAGAAAGATATGGCACAAATACAAGAGTCAGGCGGCCAAGGTAATGGTAAAAAACGGGCGAAAAAACAAAGTACCCAGGTGGATATGACTCCACTGGTGGATCTTGCTTTTTTGCTTCTAACGTTTTTCGTACTTACCTCTACATTCTCTAAACCAAAGGTTTTGAGGATGATCTTTCCTGAGAAATTGGAGAAGGATAACCCTAACGTTAAACCACCAGAGGTAAAGAACGGTTTAACCATCTTGCTCACCGAAAACGACCAAATATATTATTACAATGGTGCTTTAAATAAGGAGACTGAAATGATCCGTACCGACTATACAAAAAAAGGTCTGAGATCTATTTTAGTTGAACGTAATGCACCTTTAATTGATAAATTAAAGAAGCTCCAAATCGAGTTGGGTAAAGCAAACGAAAACGATACGGCAACGAAGAACCGTGTGGAACGCGAAGCTAAGGAAGCCCAAATCGCATCGAAATTGGTAGTCTTAGTTAAGCACAGTAAAGACGCGACGTACGAGAATGTCATTGACGTAGTAGATGAATTCTTAATAACGCAGGTTGCTAAGTATTTCGTGGTTGACGAAGGGCTTGATCCTATGGAGGAAGAGCTTATTAAAAATCTAGAAAACGAATAGAGGTATGGAAGAGAATATTTTTGAGAAATTTCAGAACAGATGGGACCTTCCAGAAGCACAAACCCGTTTGGATATGGTCTTCAAAGATCGATTCAAGGATTACGGTGCATACCAGATTCGTCTGCTTTTTAGAAAATCCCAAACTTACGCAACACTACTCGCTTGTGGTTTTGCTATCCTTTTGGCTTCCTCTCCTAAGATTGTTTCAATGTTGAGCGGACCAGAGGTAAAAGAGCGTAAGAAGATCAAGATTGTTACCAATTTGGATGATATTGATTCGCCCATTGAGGAGGAGGAAGAAAAGCCAAAGGAGCCACCAAAACTAAAGGAGCCAGAACCAGTGGCAACTCAGGCATACGTTGCTCCAAAAATTAACCCCGATGCTGAGGAAGATGCCCCTATCAATCCACCGGATATTGTAACCAATACAGGTGTGAAGGATATTGAGGGAATTACGGATCCCACAGCCCCAGATTTAGGTGGCGAGAATTCAGGTCCTATAACAGGTGGTGGGGACGACGGTCCAGTAGCGAATGTAGCGGTGAAGGCAGGTTTCCCTGGTGGAGAAGGTGCGTTCCGTGATTATGTAGCAACAGAATTCCAATATCCTGTGCGTTGTCAAGACGAGGGGATTAACGGATCAGTGGTGCTTCGTTTTGTGGTAGACCAAGGTGGAAGAATCTCCCGTGTATCAGCAATCGAAGAAACCAAAAGTTGCCCTGAGTTTACGCAGGAGGCCATTCGTGTGTTGAGACGTTCACCACGTTGGATTCCAGGTCAAAATAAAGGAAGATTCGTTAACTCATGGCGAGAGATTCCTATACGATTATCAGTAGAATAAACATTTAGTTTATACATTAAGAAAAGCCGCTTTCACAGCGGCTTTTTTTATATTGCAGTCATTAGCAGTACTCATGGGGATAACCATTGACAATTTTGTAATTCAAACTTCAAATGCAGAGTTACTGCGTTTACCCCACTGGAATGCTAAAGCTGGAAAAATACACTCAATTATCGGAGAAAGCGGTAGTGGTAAATCCTTGCTTCTAAAAACTATTATGGGTTTGTTACCTGCTAGTTTAAAAGCGAAGGGAGATATTTTAGTAAAAGCTGCTGATATGGAATTCAATCCATTGAATTGTTCCCAAGACAAATGGCTGAGCATTAGAGGAAAAGAAATTGGGATGATCTTTCAGGAACCCTTGAGTGCACTTAATCCGCAAATGAGATGTGGTTCTCAACTAGAGGAAGCATGGTTTGTACATCAAAAATCAACGAAAGCAGAATCTAAGCAAGCGATCTTTCATCGTTTAGGTCAAGTCGGGCTAAAAGATATCGCAGATCGCGTGTGGGGTTCTTATCCACATCAATTGAGTGGTGGCCAGCGCCAACGAGTGATGATAGCTATGTCTACCTTGCACAATCCACCCATTATTCTAGCAGATGAACCAACCACTGCATTGGATTATTTCTCCAGAAAAACAGTATTAGAAGATCTTATTAAGTTGGTTAAGGATTTAGGTTCTACGCTTATTTGGGTATCCCATGAGTTAGACGTAGTTCAGGAATATGCCGATACCATCACGGTATTAAGGAAAGGGGAACTCATCGACAGCGGTTCAGTTCAACACGTGATTCATGAACCTCACCCCTATGTAGCTGAACTTTTAAAGGCATTGCCTTTGCCCAAAGTTGACCTTATTCCAGACGGAGAACCTCAACTTGAAGTAAAAGACATCGGTAAAGTTTATCCTAATAAAACTAGGGCTCTTCAAGGAATCAATATCAATTTAACCAAAGGTCAGACACTCGGTATAGTGGGTACTTCCGGTTCTGGGAAATCTACTTTAGCGAAAATTTTAGTCGCTTTGGAAAGACCTACTGAGGGTACAATTAGTATAAATGGGGTACCCATTTCCGAGGTTCCTCCGACCGGTATTCAAATGGTTTTTCAGGATCCATTTTCAAGTTTGAATCGTCGTCATACCGCAATTCAGGCCATGGATGAGATTTTAAGGGTTCGATTTCCTTCATTAAACAATAGTGAAAGAGAAAGTAAAATGCGTAGATGGCTAGAAGGAGTAGATTTTCCTGCTCACCTGTGGAATAAACGCCCCACCGAAATGAGTGGGGGACAAAGACAGCGTTTGTGCATTGCCAAAGCCCTGTGCACTGAACCCGATATTTTGATTTTAGATGAGGCGGTAGCTGCTTTGGATCCCATTGTACAGCAACAGGTGCTCGAAACACTTGAAAGGCTCCAACATGAAAATGGCTTGGTGTATTTATTCATCACACATGATTTACAAGTGGCTAAACATGTGTCGGATAAATGGATTTATCTCGATAAAGGAAGGGTAAGTGAATTGCCGAAAGAATGGATGAATATTTAAAAACCTTTATTTGCGTCTAAGTTTGGTTATTTTTGAAATATGCGTGTCTTAATCCTTGCCCTTATGATTTGTTTGAGCTTATCGGCTCAAGCTCAGCCTGATAATAAAAAGTTGCAAGTTGAACATGTGGTAACCAAGGGTGAAACCTTGTATCGTATTTCCAAAACATACGGAATGACGGTGAGCGAGTTGAGGCAACTCAATCCAGGTATCGGTGTAATTAAACCAGGGATGAAGCTCAAGGTTCGAAAAGAACTTAAGGTGAACTCTAGGAAATATTATCAAACCCATGAAGTGGCCAAGGGTGAAACGCTTTACCGTTTATCTCGGAAGTATAATGTGAAGGTTGCAGACATCAGAAAAGCCAATGGCCTTATTGACAACAATATCAATGTGGGTCAAGTATTGAAAATACCCGCAGATAGAGAAACTGCGACTGTTGAGCCTGTATCCTCGGATATTAAAGTGGAAGAAATTCATAAGGAAGCCCTTGACATACGTGGGGGTATCATAGAGCCAGGAACCTTTTCTTCAAACAAGCCGAAGTACATTTCAAAAAGCGAGGATAAAACCTTGTATATGTTAGACACCAATTCCCTAAAAGGAACCGATGAATACAATAAATCTCATGTTTGGATCAACGGCTTAAAGATAAATCAGGTGGTAGCTATTCACGATAAATCAACGGATAAATTGGTTTATGCCATTGTGAAAGGAGTAAGACCTAAACAAAATGATGATACCATTATTGGAACACCTTTTGTTTTTGAAAAATTGGAGACCAAGCGAAGGTTTACCGATGTTACGATTCAATATGTTATTCCTGAAGAATCTCAATAACTCCGATTGGGGTCATCTTCTTTTAGCTATCTCGATGGCGAGCATTCACTTTGCTCCTGCGGTATCATCAATTAGCCTTATTTTATTTTTGATTATTGCAATTAGGGGAAATTTGATTTCTACCGAAGCACAACCCAAAAAGTACTTAATGCTACAAGGGTTATACATCCTGTTTTTCTTAGGGATACTCATCTATGATGCTCAATTCGAAGGTGGGGTTGACCGTTCCTGGGCTAACGTGCAAGTGGCCTTACCGTTATTTTTCTTACCCATGCTCATTCGATTTGGGCAACTAAATCATACGGAGTGGCAACGGGTGTGGTATCTGTATACATTGCCGTTAATTTGGACCCTTATCCCCGTGGCTTTTAATTTTTTGGCTAACAGTGAATTCCTTTCTCAAATGGTCTTAGAGTCGAAGCCTTTGCCTTTGTATTCTCGGGTTTACCACATTGAGTATAGCTTACTAATCACTGTAGTCCTACTTTTTTTAACCTTATTATGGATAAAGAAGAAAGAACTCAGAACGCCTTTCTTCACTTTGAATTATATATTGCTATGGATAGGGTTGCATCTGATTTCTGCTCGAACAGGATTATTGAGTTATTGGCTGGGGATGGGGTGGTTGATTTTGAAGCATTCCGAAGGCCAGAAATCATCTAGAATCATTTGGTTATTTGCTATTTGTGGTTTGTTTCTCTTGTTTATTCCTACCGTAAAAAATAGAATCATCAATTCTTATCAGGATATTCAGACAACGTTAACAGGGGGCGATATCAATCACAAGAGTTTTGGTCAGAGGGTAGAGGCGTGGAAAGCCACAAGCCGATTAATAAAAGAAAAGCCGTTAACAGGTGTTGGGTCGAATGCATTCTTCCCCAAGCTTATGGGTGAATACGAGGAAATGGGTTCAACATTAAGACCGAGTAACTGGATTGGGCCGCATAATCAATGGTTACAATGGGCGGCAGAACATGGGTTAATCGCACTCTTCTTCGGATTGTTGTTAATGGGAATGCAATTGTTTTATTGGCAAGAACAAGTGATTCGTATACTATGGGTTTTGGTATTGGGTATGGCCTCTATATTTGAGAGTATCGTCGAACGACAAGCAGGGGTTTTGGCAATTGTTGTATTCACGGTATTACTGACGTCTATTTCCCTAAAAGAAAAAACAGTAAAAGTTTCAGGTAGTGTGGCGAATTAATCCTTTTTGACTATATTTGCAACCCCAAAAACTATGTCAAGAGTTTGTGATTTAACCGGAAAAAAGGCCTTAAAGGGAAATCGCGTTTCTCACTCGAATAAGAAAACTAAGCGTAGATTTTATCCAAATCTACAAACCAAGAAGTTCTTTATCGAGGAAACCGGTGAGTATATTACTTTGAAGGTAAGTGCTTCTACCATTAAGACCATCGATAAAAAAGGCATTACTGCTTGTTTGGATAACTTATTTAAAAAAGGTAAAATCTAATGGCAAAAAAAGGTAATCGCGTACAAGTAATCCTTGAATGCACAGAGCAAAAGGGTAGTGGTGTTCCAGGTATGAGCCGATACATCACCACCAAGAACAAGAAGAATACGCCAGAACGTATTGAGTTAAAGAAGTATAACCCGTACATGCGTAAGGTTACGCTACATAAAGAAATTAAGTAATGGCAAAAAAGGTAGTAGCAACACTTAAAAAAGAGGGCGGCGTAGAGATGGTAAAAGTCATCCGCACCGTTAAATCACCAAAATCAGGTGCTTACACTTTCCGCGAAGAAATCGTAACAGCAGATCGTGTAAAAGACGTTTTGGCAAAGAAATAAAAAACGAATTATACAATTCAAAGCCCCTTATTGGGGCTTTTTTTGTTAATAAAGAGAAGGTCCTATGTTTAGTTGGTTCAAGAAAAAATCCAAAGCCACTCCGGAAGAAGCAGATGCAACCCGTAAGGCGCTTACCAAAACGAGAAGCAGCCTGCTCAATCGTATCGGTTTAGTTTTAACAGGCAAAAGTAAGATTGATGCCGATGTATTGGAAGAGCTTGAGGAAGCATTGCTATTAAGCGATGTTGGAATGGATACAACTGAAACGATTATTGAATCATTGAAAAACCGAGCTCAAAACATTGGATTTGAATCTTCTGAAGATGTAAATCGTTGGCTCGCTGAAATTGTGGATGAATTAATGCCTGAAATTCAGTTACCTGTAGCGTCAAATTTTGAATTGCATGAACATAAGAAGCCGTATGTAATTCTTGTGGTGGGAGTGAATGGAGTGGGTAAAACAACGACCATTGGAAAGATGGCTCATCAATATGCCCAACAAGGCAAAAAAGTAATCTTGGGTGCGGCTGATACGTTCCGAGCAGCTGCAGTAGATCAATTGAACATATGGAAAAATCGTACCGGAGTTGAAATCGTGAGCCATGGTATGAACGCCGACCCAGCAGCAGTAGCATATGACGCCGTTAAGACTGGTGTTGAACAGAATGCCGATGTGGTCATTATCGATACCGCTGGGCGTTTGCACAATAAAGTGGGACTCATGAACGAGCTTGCTAAAATCAAACGTGTCGTTCAGAAATTCAAAGAAGATGCTCCCGATGAAATTTTACTCGTTGTGGATGCAACCACTGGTCAAAATGCTTTTGAACAAGCACGTGCGTTTACCGAAGCTACAAAAGTGAACGCTCTCGCCGTGACTAAATTAGACGGAACAGCAAAAGGAGGTGTCGTTATTGGGGTCAGCCATGCACATGGGATTCCAGTGAAGTACATGGGTCTTGGTGAACAAGCAGAAGACCTTAAATTATTTGATAAACCAGCATTTATATCTTCAATTTTCTCAGCATGAGAACCAAATCACATAAAAACCCTAAAGTCAACGTAGTTACATTAGGATGTAGCAAAAACACGGTAGATTCTGAAGTGCTAATGGGTCAACTAAAGGCCAATGAATTTCAGGTCGAGCATGAGAGTGCTAAAGATGATGCCGATGTTGTCATTGTTAATACCTGCGGTTTTATCGAAAATGCAAAACAAGAAAGTATCGATACCATCTTGAGATTTGCAGAGGCAAAAGAGGAAGGACAATTAGAAAAACTTATCGTTACCGGTTGTCTTTCGCATAGATATAAAGAAGAATTAAAGTCAGAGATACCACAAGTAGATGATTGGTTTGGCACCCTAGATATGCCCCATTTATTAAGAAGTATGGGAGCTGATTATAAGCACCAGTTGCTTGGAGAAAGACTACAAACGACTCCGAGACATTATGCTTATCAAAAAATTTCAGAGGGATGCAATCGACCATGCTCATTCTGCGCCATTCCCCTTATGCGCGGTGGTCATGTTTCTAAGCCCATTGAAGACTTGGTTACCGAAGCCAAACACTTGGTAAAAAACGGTACCAAAGAAATTATGCTCATCGCCCAAGACTCAACATACTATGGTCTGGATCTTTATGGGGAAAGGAAATTGGCTGATTTAATGAAATCTCTAAGTGATGTAGAGGGCTTAGATTGGATTCGTTTACACTATGCTTACCCATCCCAATTCCCCATGGATGTGCTGAAAGTCATTGCGGAGAGAGAGAATATTTGTAATTACTTAGATATGCCGGTTCAGCATATGACTGATCGTGTACTGAAGAGTATGCGTCGGGGAATTACAAAAAGGCGTACACTCGAATTATTGGGCCAAATAAGAGAAGAAGTTCCGGGGATTTCATTGAGAACTACGATTTTAGTTGGACATCCTGGAGAAGAAGAGGAGGATGTTCAAGAACTCCTTGAATCACTCAGAGAGGTGAAATTTGAACGATTGGGTGTATTTACCTACTCTCATGAGGATAATACCCATGCACACACCTTAGAAGATATTATTCCAGAGGAGGAAAAGCAAGAGAGAGCAAATCGTGTCATGGAACAACAAATGGATATTAGTTGGGCCTTTAATCAATCACTTGTAGGTACTGAACAAAAAGTCCTTTTTGATCGATTAGATGGGGATTCCTTCGTGGGTCGAACACAATATGATTCCCCTGAAGTAGATAATGAGGTTTGGGTTCCTGCCAAGGATCAGTATATTAGAATTGGTGATTTTGCCCAAGTGAAAATCACCGAGGCGACTCATTATGACCTGAAGGGAACACTTGTTTAATGCATTACGATTTTCAACATACTCCTAATGGGCTAAGATCAAAAAATCTCGAGCGTGCCTTAAAAGCGCCTTCCGAAATATATCCCATTGGGCATGAAGTTGAATTAAATGAAGAGTTCTTAATTAAGAAATCCAAAGAGTTTGGACGTGAACAACGATGTGTTATTTCACAAGTTATTCAAGAACAAATAGGCGATAATGCCCATGCCAAACAATTAGAGAACATCACTAAACTGCTCGACTCTGATTCACTTACAATCACTACAGGACAACAACTACATCCATTTTTGGGACCCTTATTTGTTTGGTCAAAAATCATGACCGCTGTTGATTTATCGGTACGATACGAGTCAATGTTCGGTCGCCCTTTCATTCCTATATTTTGGATGGCCACGGAGGATCATGATTTTGAGGAAATAGAAAACGTTCCATTTTTAGGAAAAACATACACTTGGAAAACCAATCAAACCGGAGCAGTTGGTCAATTTGATACAGAGGGAATCCAAAAGCTAAAAGACCAAATCAAAGTGGACTTTCCTAATGATCAACCATTGCATGATTTTTTAGATCGGTACGCTTCTTACTACCAAAAAGGGGTGAGTTTATCCAAAGCAAGCACAGCGTTGGTGAATGAATGGTTTGGGCATTTAGGAGTGCTGCCTTTAGATCCGAATGATAAAAGCTTAAAACATTCGGCAAAGGAGATCTTTTTCCGCGAAGTTGATGGCTCTAATCAAGTCGCTTGCGAGAAACAAAACAGTCGACTAAAATCCGAAGGGTTACCCGTGACTATCGGAGCGCGAAATACCCGTTTGTTTTATTTAAGCGATCATCAGCGATTAAGGATTGACGAGGTAGAAGGCGCTTTTCAAACACAAAATGTGGCATTACAATGGACGGCGGAAGAATTAAGAAAAGAGATTGATTTACACACAGAGAGGTTTTCACCCAATGTCTTATTGAGGCCCATTTACCAGCAATTCATACTCTCAAATGTGGTATATGTAGCCGGACCATCAGAATACTTGTATTGGTTACAGTTACCTGAATTATTTAAAGTAAATGAACTGTCGATACCGAAATTACACCTTCGAGTACTATCGACGGTTACAACGGCTAGTCAACGTAAGAAGAAGGAGCAATTGAGCATAGCTCCAGGTGATTGGTTTTTGCCGTTAGATCAACTTCAAATACAACTTCAAAATAACGATCCAAAAGCTAAAAAGTTAAGGGAACAAGTTACGGAGCTTTCCAATTATCTTGATGCTGTTACCCGTACCTTGTACGATATGCATTCCCCAAACCTCAAAGAAATTAAAAAGGATCATAAACGTATGTTAAAAGAGCTTCAGTCTGAGCTCCAGCTTTATCTTTCTGGAGATAAACATACCCAATTAGTGGAGCAAAGCTTGAAGCAGTTAGAAAAATTGAAAGGAGGTCCCTATAATGAAAAATCACCTTTCGAAAGAAGCACGTTTTATTTGGAATGTATCTTTAAAAACAAGGCAATTTTTGACTATCACTCACTTGAGAGTGATTTTGTAGAGATTGTAATAGGTTAAAACATAACAATTTTCTGGCATTTCTTGGTGGGTATATTGATTAGGATGTATCTTGGCGTAGATGAACTTGGATCTTAAGAATAATTTATCCTCTTCAATTGTCGTTTTCCTTGTTGCTCTTCCATTGTGTATGGGGGTAGCTCTAGCTTCGGGGGGGTCAGTGCTTCAGGGTATTTTGGCGGGTGTGATAGGAGGTATTGTGGTTGGAGCTATGAGTGGTTCCAATATCAGTGTTTCGGGTCCTGCTGCGGGTTTGATTGTTATCGTAGAGTCTACTTTTACCGGATTGGAAAAAATTGACCCAGTGAATTACCTGATGTACTTCGCTTTGGTTGTGTTTCTTTCAGGAGTGATACAAATCGCACTTGGATTATTAAAACTCGGTAATGTGGCAGACTTTATTCCTGTATCTGTCATAAAAGGCATGTTGGCCGCCATTGGTATCATTCTGGTTTTGAAGCAAGTTCCTCATTTGGTTGGTTACGATAAGGACGCGATGGGGGAGCTGGAGTTCGTACAGAAAGATGGTCATAATACGTTTAGTGAATTGTATTTCGCTTTACAACGAATCACTCCACTGGCAATCATTATTGGTCTATTAGGTTTGATTATTCAAGTGATATATGAATTGCCCAAGATTAAATCCATTAAATGGCTTCAATTTTTACCTGCCCCTTTACTGGTAGTGATTCTTGGCGTGGTCTTAAATCAGTGGGCACTTGGAAGCTTCCCCCATTGGGCAATCAAAGGTTCTCACATGGTTAACGTGAATGTTTTTTCTGAGGATGGAAACTTGGTTGAAACACTTTATGGTTTTTGGACGTGGTCTGGCTTTCCATTTGTAGGATTTGATGGTTTAGGAATTTCGTTGGTATGGAAAATGGCATTCATCTTTGCTATTATTGGGAGTATTGAATCACTGTTATCATTAGAGGCAGGCGATAAAATAGATCCTTTAAAAAGAAACTCTCCGCCCAATAGAGAACTTATCGCACAAGGATTCGGAAACGTATTTGCCGGATTGTTTGGAGCTTTGCCCATAACCTCGGTGATCGTTAGAACCTCGGCGAATGCAAATAGTGGTGCCACAAATAAAACGAGTACAATTCTCCATGGGGTTTGGCTGTTTATTTTTGTTTTATTTGCTCCTAAACTTATCAACTTAATCCCTTTATCGGCTTTAGCATCGATTCTTATTTATGTAGGATATAAACTGGCGCGCCCAGCGCTATTTAAGGAGCAATACCATAGAGGTAAAAATGCAATCATCCCATTTGTTATTACCATACTCGCCATATTATTGAGCGACTTACTTGTGGGAATTACCATTGGCCTGGTTACGGGATTCTATTTTGTATTAAAAACCAATTATGTAGAAGCCATAAGCGATGTTTCAGATAAGGGAGCACATTTGATTAGGTTTCACGCTCAAACAAGCTTTCTGAATAAGGCGCTTCTCAAAAGAAAATTGTACGATATTCCAGTTGGAGACTCCGTTATTCTCGACTTTTCCAACAATCATTTTATAGATAATGACATCACTGATTTAATCGGAGACTTCTGTGAACATGCCGAGCGCAGTAATATAGAAGTGGACATGAGATTCCACGATGATGTGCAACAATCAAAGATTCAAAATAAACTATAAATCATGCAAGAAAGAGATAAACTGTTTTTAAGTAACAAGGCTTGGGCAAAGGAAAAGCAAAAGATTGATCCAGAATATTTCACCAAATTATCCAAAGACCAAAAGCCTAAATATCTTTGGATAGGCTGCAGTGATAGTAGAGTGCCAGCCAATGAAGTGATTGGTGCCCAGCCCGGTGAATTATTTGTTCATCGGAATATTGCGAATATGGTCGTGCATACAGACTTGAATTTATTGAGCGTGTTGGACTATGCCGTAACACACTTAGAGGTAGATCATATCATTTTATGTGGGCATACGGGTTGTGGAGGTATCAAAGCGGCCTTATCTCAAGGTGATTTTGACCTCTTAAATAAATGGCTGAGAAACGTAAAGGAAGTATATCGTCTTCATCAGTCAGAGATAAATGCAAAAGCCTCCGAAGAGGAACAGGTAAATACATTGGTAGAATTAAATGTAAGAGAACAGGTTGAAAACCTCATTAAAACCAGTGTGATACAGAAATCTTGGTTAAAGCGAAAATCACCCATTATTCACGGATGGATATACGATATGCCGTCGGGAATGTTACAAAGCATCGTGGAAAAAGACTACACCACAGAAATTGACCCTGTGTTCAAATTTGCTTTTTAGCTTTACGCAAGGCGCGAACTTTATCAACGCGTAAATTAATGAGTTCCAGCGTGAATGAAAAGGCCATGGCAAAATATACATACCCCTTATTTAAATGCTGATGGAAACCTTCTGCTAGCAGACTAACGCCTATTAAAACCAAAAAGGATAAAGCCAAAATTTTAATAGAAGGGTTTTGGTTGACATAGTCAGCAATGGGTCGACTAGCCATCAACATCACAATCATAGATAAAACAACTGCGGTAATCATTACCCATAAGTGATCTGCCATTCCAACAGCCGTGATGACACTGTCTAAACTGAACACAGAATTGATCAGTAACAACTGTAACATCAAGGTGCTCCAACCATATTTTTTTCCAGACTCTTGTTCTTCGGGATTTTGTCCAATCATCTTTAAATGAATCTCACGAACACTCTGAAATAATAGGAACATACCGCCTCCTAAGAGTAGCAAGTCTTTAGTGGTTAAATGAAGTTCTGATACGCTAATAATAGGATTGGTTTGTTGCTGTATCCAGTTGATTCCGAGTAGCATTAAAATCCTAACTACCATTCCCATAAGCAGGCCAATGGTTCTTGCTTTGGATTGATGTTGCTCCTCCGCCTTGCCCGCAAGAATAGTGATAAAAACGATGTTGTCAATTCCTAATACAATCTCTAAAATGGTTAAAGTAAATAAACTGATCAGTGCTTCGTTCATGCCGATGTCTTTTTTATAAAACTAAGTAAGTTTTGAGAGGAATCCCAAATTCCTTCCTGCTGGTTTCTGAACCAGGTCAATTGCCTTTTAGCGTAATTTCGTGTTTTTTGTTTGATTAAAGATACGGTGTCGTCTAGGTTACGATGACCGTCAAAATAGTCGAAAAGCTCGTTATAGCCCAATGTTTTTAAAGGACTCAGGTCTTTAAACGATAATAAGTCGCGTACTTCATTCTCAAGGCCTTGAGCTATCATCTTATCTACGCGTTGATTAATTCTATTATACAATTCATCACGCGGCACGTCAATATAGAGGACCTCGAAAGGATAAGGGAATGGAGTTTGGTTTCCTTGGAAATGTTCGGATAGAGGTTTGGGTGATTCATGAAGTATTTCCCAAATACGTTTTACTCTAGCGGTGTTTTGTACGTCAAAATGATTCGAAGCTAAAGGATCAATATTATGGATATCATGCAATAAACCTTCTAAACCATGGGATTTATATTTAAGTTCCATTTTTTCCCGGGTTTCTGTACTGGTTTTGGGTAAGGTATCAAAGCCATGAAGTAGTGCTTTAAGATAAAGACCTGTTCCCCCGACCAATACGGCTGACCCTGTTCTTGATACGACATCATTCAAACTGGCTAATGCAAGTTCTCTAAATGATTGAGCATTAATGGGTTCTGTGACCGAGTGGCTTCCAACCAAGTGATGTTTGATTTGAGTCAGCTCTTCCTCTGAGGGCCGAGCGACTCCAATATTCATTTCTTGGTATAGTTGACGACTATCAAAATTGATGATTTCCGTATTGAAGACTTTTGCTACTTCGATACCGAGACTGGTTTTACCTGAGGCGGTTGGACCTGCAATAATCCATATCTTGGTAGGGTGGCTCATTAATTAGAAGCTACCCAAGTTATCATCAGCAGAAGATTCATCGTCTTGTTCTAAATCTTCTTCGTTTGTACCGAATTGATTGAATTCTTCGGTAAGTTCATTTTTAATGCCCTTGTTCGCTAATATTTTTGCGGCAATTGCATCAAACTCACTGTCATCAAGCATTTTAAACTTACTGTCTTCCCTTTGTCTTGGAGCCTTTCCTTCACTTCTAAAAACACATGGGTAAGACATCGATTTAGAAGATTCTTCAATTGAAATAAGTTCACAAAGCAGGGTCCAATTTGCAAGGTAATCGGTTACGTATACAAATCTTTGGTGTGGATCGTTTACATAATCGCGTAATGAGGCCTGCGACATTAACATCACGGGCAAGGCCTCTTCGTCGCCCTCGTTGCCATCGGTCATATCCTCACGCATAATCTCAAACAACCTTTTCCACTTTGCGTCACTCACATAAAAGCTCGCTAATTCTTTTTTATCAAACCCAATCGCGTCTTGAATGGCTTCGTGAAAGTCGAAGAATGTTTGGGACGGTTTAATGTCTATCCAACGGATGACTTCATCCATGTGTTCGAACCAAATTTTAAATCGGTATACCATAAAGGTGCAAAATTAGAGATTTAATAGCACTTTGCGTATTTTCGTCCCTTTATGAAAATCGTGCGTTGGGCTTGGATTCTAATTGGCTTTTTTGCTTATCTTACATTAGAGGCCCAAGATTTAGAGAATGGTGACATCAGAGGCTTTGTTTACAATGCCGAAAATGGAGACAGATTAGGGAATGCGCAGGTTTTCGTGTCTCCAGAAGATGTGCTAACTCAAACAGACGAAGACGGGTTTTTCGCGGTTACGAAACTTACTCCAGGAGAATATACCGTTGTCTGTTTTAAAAACGGCTTTGATACATTCATCAAGAGAGTGACTGTTAATCCGGGTGCAAACTCTAAAAAAGATTTTTACCTTACACCATTTGAATCTCTTGAAGCGGTTAACATTACGGTAAAAGCCAGAAGGAAAGATGCTCAAGTTTCAGTTCAGGAAGTAGACGCCAAAGTATTGGCTAAACTTCCATCTGTGGGTGCAGAACCTGACTTGGTGCAATATTTACAGGTGCTTCCAGGTGTGGTGTTTAGCGGGGATCAAGGCGGACAGTTATACATAAGAGGAGGGTCTCCTGTGATGAACAAGGTGATGCTCGATGGAATGACCATTTACAATCCATTCCATTCCATTGGTTTGTATTCTGTATTTGACCCGGACTTAATGGAAAGTGCAGATGTTTACACCGCTGGGTTTGGTGCGCAATACGGAGGAAGGGTATCTGCCATTGTGGATGTAAAAACTCGCGATGGAGATAGGAATAAGTGGAAACAAAAAATTGGTGCTGGAACCTTTACATCAAAATATGTGTTAGAAGGTCCCATAAAAAAGTTTAAAAAAGGAGAAAGTAACAGTAGCTTATCTTTTTCTTTTAGAAATTCATTTTTAAAGCAATCCTCGAAATTGCTTTACAACTATGCGGATCCAGATCGCTTACCTTACAATTTCGGTGACTTCTTTTTGAAGTTTAGTAATAATTCATCCAATGGAGGATACAGCAGACTATACGGTTTCTACTTCAGTGACATAGTAGACTTCCCAAATACCACGAGTTACGCATGGAATTCTGTTGGTGTAGGAGGAAAATTCCTCGTGGTACCAGAGCAAGCCAAGACAAGGGTGGATGGTTTTTTTCTTTACAGTAATTACCATATCGAGCAAAAAGAACTGGATAATCGCCCGAGGAACAGTGACATCGGAGGTTTCAACTTAGGAATGAACTTCAATTACAACTTCAGAAAAGATGCCTTTAAATGGGGGATTGAAATCAATGCATTCTCGACGGATTTCCAAATTTACAATTCCAATAACCGACGCATCAATCAGTTAGAGAATACCACGGAATTAAACGGTTTTGTAAACTATAAGATTCTAAGGAAAAATTTTGTTGCTGATTTGGGTTACCGTATTCAATATTATGCCTCATTAGGAAACCGAAGTTTGGAACCTCGACTACAAATGAGGTATACACCATTCAAGGGTTGGGGTATTAAAATGGCCCTCGGTCGATACTCTCAGAATTTATTATCTGCAATTAGCGATAGAGACGTGGTGAATCTATTTTATGGTTTCTTGTCGGGGCCGGATAATTTACCCGATAACTTTAATGGGCAACCCATTACTCACCGTTTGCAAAAAGCGGATCACGGCGTGATAGGTACAGATTTTAGATTAAATAAGAATTTAACTTTGAACGTGGAGTCTTTTGTGAAGATCTTCAATCAAATCACAAATATTAACCGCGATAAACTCTTCGAGGACGATAACCAGAATCAAGATAAACCTGAACGACTCAGGCAAGACTTTATCATAGAATCTGGCGATGCATATGGTGGAGATATATCCCTCAAATACCAGGATAAACATTGGTATGTTTGGAGCGTATATTCATTGACCTACGTGAATCGTTTTGATGGCCAACAAACCTATCAACCTATTTTTGACCGTAGGCATAATGCCAATTTTGTGGTTAGTTACACCTTCGATGAAAAGAATCCTGTTGATATTTCTTTGCGGTGGAACCTGGGTAGTGGATTCCCTTTCACACAAACCCAAGGTTATTACGAGAAATATGATTTCAGTGGAGGTATTTCAACGGATTACACCTCAGAGAATGGTGATTTAGGTATCCTTTATGGCCCTATAAATCAAGGGCGTTTGCCATATTATCATCGATTGGATTTCTCGGTAAGCAAACTATGGAAGCTAAAAGAAGGCAAGGAGTTTAAATTGCTTTTTAGCATTATCAACGTGTATAACCGTGCCAATATCTTTTACTATGACAGGGTTAGAAGCGCAAGGGTAGACCAATTGCCTTTCCTTCCTTCCTTGGGTTGTAATTATTCTTTTTAATCCTTTGGGATTATCCCTTTGATTTTTTGAAGTGCCAGTAGCGCGTCAATTGGGCTCATCGTATTGATATCCAGTTTACCAAGTGATTCCTTCAGTTGTTTGAGAACGGGATCCTCCGTTTGAAACATGTTCATTTGATATACTGGCTTGGCTTCGGTCTTTTTTAACACATTACGTTGCTTGTTTTTAAGCCTCGATTCTTCTAATTGTTCCAAAATCTCTGAACTTCGGAGCAACACCGAGTTAGGAATACCCGCTAATTGAGCCACTTGGATACCAAAACTATGTTCACTTCCCCCTCGCTCTAAGGTTCTAAGAAACACAATCTGTTGCCCTCGTTCGCGAACGGCAATGTGATAGTTTTTTACACCCTCCAATTTGTTTTCTAATTCATTTAGCTCGTGGTAATGGGTAGCGAATAAGGTTTTTGGTTTGCCGGGGTGGCTTTGTAAGTACTCGGCAATACTCCATGCCAGCGATACACCATCGTACGTGCTGGTCCCGCGGCCAATTTCGTCTAAAAGCACCAGACTTCGATCGCTCAGATTATTAAGTATGCTTGCCGTTTCTGTCATTTCAACCATGAATGTACTTTCACCTAGGCTGATATTGTCTGAAGCACCGACTCTGGTATACACCTTATCTACCAAACCTATTGTTGCATTTTCGCAAGGAACAAATGAGCCTATTTGGGCCATTAATACCGATAGGGCCGTTTGCCTGAGAACCGCACTTTTACCACTCATATTTGGTCCCGTAAGAATGATCATGCGTTGATCTTCTGGGTCCAGCTTAATATCATTTGGGATATAACTTTCTTCAGGGGGTAACTGAGCCTCGATCACTGGATGACGACAGGCTTTGAGCTCCAAAATGCGATCTTCGGAGATTTGGGGTTTTGTGTAATTCCTATCAAAGGCTACCTGAGCAAATCCAGCCATAACATCCCATGAGGCAACAATTGTTGAGGCTTGTTGAATAGGAAGAATAGTCTCGGATAAAGTAGCGGTAAATTGCTCCCAAAGAATACTTTCCAAATCTTGAATTCTACCTTCCGCATTCAAAATCTTTTCTTCATAGTCTTTGAGCTCTGGGGTAATATATCGTTCGGCGTTTGTCAGGGTTTGTTTTCTAATCCAAGACTCAGGCACCTTGTCCTTGTGTGCATGGGTGACTTCCAGATAATATCCAAACACATTATTAAACCCAATTTTCAGCGAACTAATACCTGTAATGTCCGCTTCTCTTTGTTGAATCTCGATTAATCGGTCTTTTCCATTTGTAGAAAGTTCCCTTAATTCTTTTAATTCAGGATTTATATCGGCTCTAAAAACACCTCCTTTACTGATATTGACGGGAGCATCTTCAAGGATGTGCTCTTGTATAGAATGTGAGATCGAGTGAGTATCGGAAATGGATTTAGCTTGAGTGGCTAACGTTGATTCTGTGACTGTAGAATAGCGGTTTTTGAGCTGCTCCAATGCTTGTAAGCTGCGCGATAATTGCAGTAATTCTTTGGGGTTTGCTCTTTTTAACGCCACTTTAGAACATAGACGTTGTAAATCTCCAATTTCTCGGAGCATTCCCTGAGTTTCAGAAAGTAATGACTCATCTGACTTAAATTGATTCACGGTTTCAAGCCGATGTTCTATTTTAGACTTTTCCTTTAATGGTAGTAGCATCCACTGCCGAAGTAGTCTGCTTCCCATAGGGGTTGAGCAGCTATCAATGATGTCAATTAAAGCGTGCCCCTCCGGGTAAATGGGCCTTACCAATTCTAAATTTCTAATGGTGAATCCATCAAGCCATACGTAATCACTTTCATCTAACCGACGAATATCTTGTAAGTGACCCGTTTGGTGGTGATGAGTTTGTTCGAGATAATATAAAGATCCTCCAGCGGCAGTAATCGCGATATCTAATCCCTGTATGCCATATCCTTTGAGGCTTTGGGTCTTGAATTGTTGGAGCAATTTATCCAAAGCAAAGTCAATTTGATAAACCCAATCATCTAAAAGTTGAAATGAATTGAAAGGACCAAGTTCTTGAAGGATAATGGATTTGTTGTTTTTTGAAAACACGAATTCCTTTGGTCGGAAGCTGCTCACCATCTTCTTGATGAATGCTAAATCTCCTTCTGTGCATTGAAAATCTCCTGTGGATATATCTAAAAGGCTCAGGCCCCAAGTTCCATTGTTCACATGGAGTGAAGCAAGGAAGTTACTTTCATTGCTTTCAAGAATTTTATCGTTGTAGCTAACGCCGGGTGTTACCAGCTCAGTAACTCCGCGTTTTACAATGCCTTTTACTTGTTTGGGATCTTCAAGTTGATCGCAAATGGCAACTCGATAACCTGCACGGACCAGTTTAGGTAAATAGGTATCCAAGGAGTGATGAGGAAATCCAGCGAGATCCATTTCAGATGCTGCACCATTCGACCGTTTGGTGAGTATTATTCCCAATACTTTGGAGGCAATCCGGGCATCCGCATCAAAAGTTTCGTAAAAATCTCCCACACGAAAAAGCAATACAGCTCCAGGGTATTGAGCTTTGATTTGATTGTATTGCTTCATCAACGGAGTTTCCTTCTTACCGCTTGATTTAGACGATGCCATTCTACGAAGATACCATACCCTAAAAGGCCTTTCCACCTCAGTTTTCCCCCTTTATTCAACAACCCGAGTATCTTTGTAACCACGGCATGAGAAAGTTAAGAACACACGAGTTGGCCCGTAAAAGTGTAGAGCAGTTCAAATCTTCAAAAAAATCCCCAATTGTGGTGGTTTTAGACAACATCAGAAGTATGAACAACGTAGGTTCTATTTTTAGAACCTCTGATGCATTTATGGTTGAAAAACTCTATTTGTGTGGTTTTACAGGTACTCCTCCGCATAGGGAGATAACCAAAACAGCCATCGGAGCAGAAAATTCGGTGGAATGGGAATATGTGGAATCAACGGAAGAAGTGGTCGAAAGACTTAAAAAAGAGGGATATCACCTAGTGGCATTGGAACAAACCGATGCTTCAGATAACTTGAATGATTGCACCTTGGATTTTAAACCAGTGGCATTTATTTTAGGAAATGAAATTGATGGTGTTTCACAAACGGTGATTGATAAATGTGATCGTTGTGTTGAAATTCCGCAATTAGGCACCAAACATTCGTTTAATGTAGCCGTTTCGTACGGAATGCTCCTATGGGATTATGCAAAAACAAATAAACTTTTTTAGTCGATCGCTAATCATTTTACTTCTAGCCGCCTGTAATTCGGGGGCAAACACCACAGACGAGGTTGAACAAGCGCAAATGTCGAGCGCTCCGTATACCGTTTATGTTACCTACAGCAATGATTGCCCATTCTGCATCCGATACACAAAAACCCTCCAAGATATTAAGAACGAATTGCCTGAATATTGGGATTTTAAATTCTTAAAAGTCATCGGTGAGGAAGAATGGGATTTTGATTGGAAGGAAAGTTTGTCTGATGATGTAATTGATGATGTAGATGCCATTTATATCGATAGGTTTGGGATGGATGTTTATCCACAGGCCGTCATTGCGGATTCGGTAGGAAACATCCTTTACAAAGGAGCCATTGATGATCGAGCACATCAAACCGGTTTAAGCAAGTTCAAGGTGACCAAAAAATATTTACAGTCAGCCATTACATCCATTAGTAAAGGTGAATCACCTCGATGGAAACACACTGAGGCCGTAGGTTGTTATATAGAAGATCATGAATAGAGGCCTCTTTGCATATCTATTTATCTTCAGTCTATTATGGGGATGTGGAGAATCTACAATTTCCCCTGATTTGAATTTGGTGGAAATCAATAATCCCGTTTTCGATGAACACATTGAACCCATCATTTATAAAAATTGTACACCGTGTCACAGACAGAATGGGGGAGCCCCTTTTGAGTTGACATCCTACAAAAAAGTCAAGAGTAAGGCGCGAACCATCGCCAAGGTAACAGCATTAAGGTATATGCCTCCTTGGCCTGCCGACCCTTCGTATCGGCATTTTATTGGTGAGAAACGATTAACAAATCAGGAAATTGAACTCATTGATCGGTGGGTAAAAAATGATTGCCCTAAAGGTGAGCGACCAAATCGATTGTTATCAACGGTTAAGCCCTTTGTAAGCGCTTTAGGAAAGCCCGATTTAGTACTTCCGTTGGACTCTATTCATTTAATTCAAGGAGATGAAGACCGTTTCTTTCTAACAAAGGTGTCGGCAAATATCCCCAATAAAAGATTTGTTCGTGCTGTGGAATTAATACCAGGCAAACGAGATCTGATGCATCATTTCAATGGTCATTTAATTAACTACAGAGAGGGAAGTAAAAACCCATTTGATACACGACCACGCAAAGTTGAAATTACCGTGGGTAGGAATCCAGATGAACTTAAATCGCTAGACTTAATGACTGACGACGGAATCATACCGGAAAGGGTACATTCTGTTGTGAATTACTTGCCGGGCGTCACTGGGGTTATGTATCCTGAAGGAATTGGCACATTTGAAGTAAACAAACAGTTCAGCATCATTGGAAATGATGTGCATTACGGACCTTCAGCTAAAAGTGTAATAGATCAAAGTAAGCTTCATTTGTTTTTCACGGATACACCTCCCAAAAGAGGGATTGGAGAATTGATGTTAGGAACCAACGGCGTAAGTAAAATTGAACCTCCGTTAATCATAGAACCGAATACCGTGAGTACTCATGTGACACGTTTTCAGGTGCCCGCAGATATCTCGGTTTTAACCGTCAATCCACACATGCACTTATTAGGGAGATCATTGAAAGCATATGCGTTAAAACCGAATGGAGATACCATACGGTTGATTCATATACCCAAATGGGACTTTAGATGGCAGTATTTTTACACCTTCGAGAAAATGGTAAAAGTTCCCAAGGGAAGCGTGATTTTAGTAGAAGCTACGTTTGATAACACAACGAATAATCCATTTAATCCGCATGATCCACCGCAAAGGGTTTCGGAGCGATTTGAGTACGGTGGTTCTAGTATGAAAGCCGAGGATGAGATGTTTCAATTCATTATTACGTATCTTGGGTACCAAGCAGGAGATGAAAATATTTCCTTAAAGCCATGAGAATAGCAGAAGTCAAACACAAAACAGAAATCAAGGAATTTTTGGATCTTCCGGCGAGAATTTACTGCGATGATCCACATTATATCGAGCATATTCGGTCAGACATTGAGGCTGTTTTTGATCCAAAACAGAACAAAGCATTTAATAACGGAACGACAAGAAGGTGGATTGCCTTGAATGAAAATGGAGAGTGCACGGGACGAATTGCTGCCTTTTATCAAGATAAAAGAAGTAAACGTTTTGGAGGATGGGGTTTCTTTGATGCTTTTGAGCGAGATACGACAGAGATGCTCATAAAACATGCGGAGGATTGGTTGAAAGGAAAGGAGTGTAAGCAGATTCAGGCGCCCGTAAATTTTGGCTCTAGGGATAGCTATTGGGGTCTAAGGATAAAAGCAGATAGTGCACCTAGTTATCAAGAGAATTACCATCAACCGGTCTATCAACAATGGATTGAAGACTTGGGGTATGAACGTGAGATTGAGCAAACAACCTATGAGATTTCACACCAAGATTTCAATTTTGAGCGGTTTTCGAATATTTCACAACGCACATTAAAGAACAGCGACTATCGTTTTGTTTCTCTTGATTA
>Ga0255772_10001424_pt1 | contig 23949 bp, 17 predicted proteins | sample 071ome_34_FD_179970 | JGI IMG/M metagenome (GOLD analysis project Ga0255772, IMG submission 179970) | Coastal salt marsh microbial communities from the Groves Creek Marsh, Skidaway Island, Georgia - 071411BT metaG (version 2) | ecosystem: Environmental > Aquatic > Marine > Intertidal zone >...
TTGTGAATCAGGCAATCCTGCCAGACTGGAACGACTTCCTCTGTAGGACACCGTTCCAGACCGTGTCTCGGCAATCACACGTGTGTCGTGATCATCCAGCATGGGAACATTACACCCCACATCATTCAACACGTTTTCATAAGCCGTTTCAGCAGTATGCGTCCGAATGTATGGCTCGAAAAAGGGTTCCATCACCGTGACCGGAGCATCCTGCCTGCCCTTTGCCCGCATTCCGGCAAACGGGCCTGCCGGCCCTTCGGGGCCGGACACTCCTTCCATGACATTGCCCTCGACATAGTATTGTTGAGGCCCAAAGGCGGGATTATCAAAATGCGGGTTCAGGTAAGTCAACACTTTGGAAGCGGGCCCGGGTTTGTAGTAATTGTTGACGAACTGCACTTCACGCGCCCCTCCGTCCGTTGTGCGGTGATGCCAGTTATAAACGACCATGTTCCGGATATCGAGACGTCCGGCATGACGATTGGCCTGATCAATACTCCCGGCCAGCGACCAATTACGCCCGGCATTGTGAGCCAGGAGGCTGTGATGAAAACTTCCGATATCACCACCGATCGACCCGGCGTATCCATGAGCGGTTCCTTCTTTATACTTCCTGTGTCCAGCAACGTTGAGCGCTTCGGAAATCAAACTCCTTTGAAAAGTGATGTTCTTGGCTCCACGCGAACTGAACGCCTCATCAATCGTCCAGGAGATGGAGCAATGGTCGACAATCGAATGATCACAAGACGCCAGCCCCATGCCATCCATGGTCTCTCCGGCCAGATCTCCCAGTCGCAGCCTGACATAGCGAACCACCACATCTCTCGCACCCAGCCCGCCAAAAGTGTAATTGCGAATACAAATCCCCTTGCCCGGCGCGGTTTGCCCGGCAATCGTCAGGAACTCGTTTTCACTTCGGAAAATGAGTTTCGATTCAAGCGTAATAAGTCCGGAAACATCAAACACCACGGTACGTGGACCACTTGCCTCCACAGCAGCCCGCAAAGAGCCAGGTCCCGAATCATCCAGATGGGTCACATGCAACACACGCCCCCCTCGCCCGCCAATGGCAAACCGCCCATATCCTTCCGCCCCCGGAAATGCAAGGTGCCGCACACGAAACCGCCAGACATCCCCCTCCGTCACCTTTCCATCTTCATCGACAGAATCCACGCGCCAGGCATAATGCAACAAGGAATCCCTGGAAACCTCCAACGCGAACTCATTTCCGGTTACTTGTTCATGAGGCGAAACTTCTTTGAGTTTTGATTCGGCAATTTGCGGATCGCGATCACTGACCACGTACACTTGATGACGCACCACACCGTCGGCAGCTTTCCATGACAACAGAACTTTACCGTCATCACCATTCGCATGACGTTCCAGGTCGCGAGGGGTTGGCATAAGAGCTTTCTTGTGGGGATTTGATACATCCAGTGCAAAAGCATTCAAAACAACGGAATCACTGTCTACTGGTTCAAGCCGCAGAACGACCGGTGTTCCCTCTTTGGCAACAAATGCCACATAGGATTGTGCCACTTCATCGTTGTGCATCGCCCTTTGTGAAACCTGAGTCGTGAACGAACTGTTTCCCTCTGCATGAACCAGACACACCGCCGCCTGGCTTCCCGCGAAATGATGGTATCCGACAAAGCGATGTTCACCGGCAGACAACCCCTCCAGAACAATTTCCATGATCGCCCGACCGGCTCCGCTCACCCTTGCTCCATCAGCCCCCAATGTCACCCCGTCCACCACCCAGGCTTTGTTACCAAAAAGTTGAACAGGCTTCTCAGGATCACCCGGTTTCAAGGTCACCTTGATGTCACCGAAACGTTGCGACAAGGTTTCGTCACTTGAAGGGAACCAGTTTTGCCAACCTTCAGTGCGCATGTCAGAACGACCGTTGGCATTGATATCGACACGTAAGGGTGTCTGTGCTGAGAGCTCCGGTGTCGACCATAAAACGCACCAGCACAAGAAAGTCATCAGATGTTTCGACATTCCGGAGAATTCTTTCACATGCATCATCGATTGGATTTCAGAGACTTCGCCCAGGCTTCATAGCGTTGACGATAGTTATAACCAAAGTAGTCAATGGAGAATTCATTGCGCACTTTGTATTTCTTGAAAATCTTGATGATCCTCTTGTTCGACCAAGCGGCCAGGGAATCTCGGCGCGCCTGCGTCATCCGGCCCCAAAGGATTGATTTCTGCTCATCGGTCATTTCCGGAATCATATCGACGTAGGCATTGAAGGTGCGTTCTGCTCCCGGAGAGCGCGTGATCGCATCCAACAAGGCGGTCGTTTTGTCGTCACCGATCACCTTTCTAAGTTTCTTCAAGAATCCCAGAATTTGCGGTGTGAATTCGGCGTAGATGGGATCAATACGCTCGGTCATGATCGCCAGAGCGCGTAGTTCATCCTTGGCCTTCCCGTCACGATTGCTGCGCGCCACATCCCAATCGGCCCAGGCGGCGTCGAGTTTGGCATCCACCGCCTGATGCCACGCCCACACACGTGCGTAATGTTCTTCAATCACGGAAACCACACCGGATACCTTGGAGGTTTCAAGAGACAGCTTCCCCGTCAACTCTTCAGCTTTGGCTTGAACCTGCTGGCGAATTTCCTCCGGCAAAGCAGGATTCCACCAAGCAGGCACATCTCCCCGGCTGATGGCGAGTTGCGATTGCGCTGCGGCAGTCGCCGACTGATCGCCCGCAGTCTGCAGAACCGAAAGAAAAATCATCCAGCTACAAACCACTGTTTTCATCGAAAGTGTCAACATATCAATCCTAAATCTAATCACGGATGCGGCTTAAACTCCATGAATCATTTCAAGCAGCCATACACAAGGCAAGAGCAATATAATAACAGCCCACAAACCTCCGGGAGGGGTAATCCCGCACGCGGGACTTACTCCCACTTTAAACCTCAGTGCTCAGGAACCCTTTTAAAGCTGCAATGGAAACGCTACAAGCATTCGGCGACCTACAGTCTCCCCGCGTTCCATCTCCCTTGCTCAAGATTATTAAAAGGAAGAAGTATGGGTTCGGGGTGGAACCCGACCCTCCAGTGTCATTTAATTTGAGTCAACGCGAGCCGTGGACAGGTCTCGTTTTTGTTTCGCCATCATTGGACTTGTGGCCTAGTCTCACCGCGATGGATCAAAAGATCAAAGTGGCAGTGATCGGAACAGGCGCTCTCGGCAGACATCACGCAAGGCTTTATGCGGACATGCACAGGGAGGGGCTGGTGGATTGTGTGGGCGTGTTTGACAAGAATGAATCCGCCGCACGAGAAGTGGCCGGCCAACACCGCCTTCCCACACTCCCATCCATGGAAGAAGCCACCCGTCAGGCGCAGGCTTTCAGCATCGTGACACCGACCACGACCCATTTCGACATTGCCAGTACACTGCTCAGGGAAGGCAAACACCTGCTTGTCGAGAAACCCATGACCGACAACACCGAGCAAGCCGCCCAACTGGTTCAACTTTCGCAGGAAAAAAACAGTGTGTTGCAAATCGGCCACGTCGAACGATTCAATCCGGTTTTCGCCTACCTCAATGAATCCGCCAAAGAGCCCAAATTCATCGAAACACATCGCCTTTCCCCCTACCCTGCCCGCAGCACAGACGTCGGCGTGGTACTCGACCTCATGATCCATGATCTGGACGTGGTGTTGGCATTTGTCAAATCACCCGTCGTTCAAGTGGACGCGGCAGGTGTCACCGTGCTCAGCAACTCGGAAGACATCGCCAATGCACGATTGAAATTCGAAAACGGTTGCGTGGCCAACCTGACCGTCAGCCGCATCAGCCCGGATCGCATGAGAAAAATCCGCGTGTTCAGTGGCGGGGAAAACGCCAGCTATGTCTCCCTCGATTACCGGGCACAGGAGGGGTTCATCTACCGGGTGGCAAGCGAGGGTGAGACGCCCTCCAGTTTCTGGACCCAACTGCTGGCTTCCAAGAAAAAGGACTTCAAAGTGGTCAGCGAATTTGCAGGCAAGAAAATCGTGCGCGAACCCGTCCCCATCAACAAAGAAGAACCCCTCAAACTCGAACTCCGCCACTTCATCGAATGCGTCCGGGCCAAAAGCGAACCCGCCGTCAGCGGCGCCTCCGCCAAACAAGCCCTCGACCTCGCCCTGGAAATCACACGACAGATAAACAATTAGAGTTTGATCTCGCACGAAGGCACTAAGGAGAGAACGGCATGATTCCTCCAGCAAAAGGACCTTTGTGTCTTAGTGCCTTCGTGCGAGATCAAACACGCATTCCTTCTTTTTGATTGTCCGCTTCGCGACGGCGGCTTAAGGTTCGCGCATGCAATCCTTGTTGTCCATTTGGCGGCGGAGCTGTGTGTTCGCCGTAGTTTTTTGTGCGTGTGTGATCGCCCTCCAATCTCAGGCAGCCACGCGCAAACCCAATGTCATTGTCTTCCTGGCGGATGATTTAGGTTATCAGGAACTTGGATGTTACGGGCAGAAATACATCAAAACCCCCAACATCGACGCGCTTGCCGCCGGAGGCATGCGCATGACTCACTTCTACTCGGCATCGCCGGTATGCGCTCCTTCCCGTGGCATGTTGTTGACCGGCAAGCACAGCGGTCATGCCTACGTGCGGGACAATCGCAATCCCAAAGGACTGGACGACATCAAAGAAAAATACCAATGGGAATTCCCCGGACAATACCCCATCCCCCCCGAAGAAGTCACTCTGGCCGAAGCGCTCAAGTCGCAAGGCTACGCCACCGGAGCCATGGGCAAATGGGGGCTCGGTCATTTTGGCACGACCGGAGATCCCAACAAACAGGGATTCGACCTGTTCTACGGATTCAACTGCCAGGTGCACGCCCACAATCACTATCCTAAATTCCTATGGCGAAACGGCAAAAAGGAAATCCTGCCCGGCAACGACCGCACACTCTACGGGGAGACTTTCTCCCAGGATCGATTCATCGAAGAAGCCGTGGGCTTCATTGATGCACATCAGGATGATCCCTTCTTTCTGTTCATGCCCTTCACCATCCCGCACTTGTCCATCCAGGTGCCACAATGGGCCGTGGATTGGTACACGGACGATATTGAGGAAGAGGAATACGAACATCGCGGCTACCTGAAGCATCCCAAACCACGCGCCGGATACGCGGCCATGGTGACCTACCTGGACTACGGGGTCGGATTGATCATGAACAAACTCCGCGCGCTTGGATTGGAAGAAGACACCCTGGTCATCTTCACCTCGGACAACGGTCCCACCTACGATCGGCTTGGAGGCAGCGACTCGGATTTCTTCGAGTCCGCAGGCGTTTTCAAAGGCCTCAAGGGCAGCGTATACGAAGGCGGCATCCGCGTGCCCATGGTGGCCAGTTGGCCGGGCAGGATCCCAGCGGGACAAACAACCGAAGAACCCGCCGCTTTCTGGGATCTCATGCCCACCATCCTCAACATGACGGGCAACAAGGAAGCCCTTCCACAAGGAGTGGACGGCATCAATCTGGCTCCCACGCTACTTGGAAAGCAGAATCAGAAATCCCACGCCTATCTCTACTGGGAATTTCCGGCCTACGGAGGACAACAAGCCCTGCGCATGGGCAACTGGAAAGCCGTCCGGCAAAACATCATTCGAAGCGGCATCAAGACCGAACTTTACGATCTGGCAGCCGATCCATCGGAAAGCACCGACCTCGCATCCAAATACCCGTCCATCCTATCCGAAATGGAAAAACTCATGACCGAAGCCCGCGTACCCTCGGAAAAATACCCATTCAAAAACCTCGACTAACTCACAACCACTCAATCAAAAAAATCTGCGTTAATCTGCCCAATCTCGAAGATCCCGCGACTGCGGTGATGCGGATAAAAAAACAAGCAACAAGCACCATGATGCAACTCGGATTCGTCACCGCCATCTTACCCGACCAGTCACTATCCTCGGTCGCAGACACCGCCTCGGAAATCGGCTATCAATGCCTGGAGATCATGTGCTGGCCTCCCGGCAAAGCCGAACGCCGTTACGCGGGAATCACGCACATCGACATCACCCAACTGAACAAATCCCAGGCGCAGGACATCGTCGGCAGCCTGCAATCCAAAGGCCTCTCGATTTCAGGTTTCGGGTACTATCCAAACCTGCTCAGCAAAGACACCAGCCACGCGCGCCCAGCCCTGTCACACTTGAAAAAACTCATCAAGGCTGCCCCTAAGCTCGGAGTGGACGTGGTCAACACCTTCGTCGGGGCCGAACCAAGCGCGAGTGATGAAACCAATTTCAAGGCCTTTCGAAAAATCTGGCCGGGGCTCATCAAACTGGCGGAAGACAATGGAGTCAAAATCGGCATCGAAAACTGCCCCATGTATTTCACCGATGACGAATGGCCGTCCGGAAAAAACCTCGCCCATTCACCCGCCATGTGGCGACGCATGTTTGACGTCATCCCATCCAAGAACTTTGGTTTGAACTACGATCCCTCCCACATGATCTGGCAGCACATGGACTACCTCAAACCCATCCGGGAATTCGTGGACCGGTTCGTGCACGTCCACGCCAAGGATGTCCGGGTGGACCGCGAACGTCTGGACGATGTCGGCATCATGGCAACGCCCCTCTCCTACCATGCCCCCAAACTGCCAGGACTCGGTGAAGTCGATTGGGGAAAATTCTTTTCCGTTCTGGGGGATGCAGGGTATAAGGGCGCGGTCTGCGTGGAAGTGGAAGACCGCGCATACGAGGGCAGCGTGACCGCTCGCAAAGCGGCATTGGCTCAGAGTTACCGATACCTGAAACAATTCATGCCCTGAACAAGGGGATTTTCCCAAAGACATTGAACACATGAAATACACCTACGAAGAACTCGCAGGAATGATTGATCATTCCCTCCTGCACCCGACCATGACGGACAAGGAGCTGGAGAAAGAATGTAAACTGGCGGCGCGCTACAAAGTGGCGTCGGTCTGCATCAAACCCTACGCCGTCAAAATGGCCGCAAAACTTCTCAAAGGAACAGACGTGGCCGTGGGAGCGGTGGTGGGTTTCCCGCAGGGAGGCAACACCACGGCTGTCAAAGTGTTCGAAACCGAACAAGCCTGCAAGGACGGCGCCACCGAGATCGACATGGTCATCAACATCGGCAAGGCCTTGTCCGGTGATTGGGATTACGTGAAGAAGGACGTGCGGGCCGTTGTGCGCGCCGCACACAAACAGGGCGCGATTGTCAAAGTGATCTTTGAAAATGATTTCATGCCCAACGACCGCATCAAACGCAAACTCTGCGAACTCTGCGAAAGCGCCAAGGTGGATTACGTGAAAACCTCCTCCGGATACGGGTTCGTCAAAGGAAAAGACGGAAGATACGGCTACGAAGGGGCCACGGAAAAAGATCTCAAACTCATGCGCAAAACCTGTTCCCCTAAAGTCGAAGTCAAAGCGGCAGGCGGTGTGCGGGATCTGGATGGATTGATTCATTGCCGAGACCTCGGCGTGCGACGCGTCGGAGCCACCGCCACCAAGGTCATGCTGGACACTTACAAGCAACGCCTGCGCGAAGAAAAGAAAAACGGCCCCAAACCCACCCGAAAGAAGAAGCAAACCAAGCTGGGAGGTGGAGGGTATTGATCTGGAAACAATGAAATAATTAACCACAGAGGACACAGAGAGCACCGAGATAAATCCTTTCTTTTCTTTTTCTACTCTGTGCTCTCAGTGTCCTCTGTGGTTAATAAAAAAGGTCCCGCAAATCCAAACGTAACCGAGTTCTACTTCCCAATATACCTTGCACCCAAAGATCACTTTATAACTTATGAACCAAAAGCTACTCCGGAAAATCCTCACACTCTCTGTTCTGTATGGCGCATCCATATTGACCACGTTCGCCCAACAACAACCCTCAGGAGCCGAACTCTACGCCACGGCTTGCGCACAATGCCACGGCGCACAATTGCAAGGAGGCCAGGCCCAGAGTCTGGTGGATGCTGTGTGGCAGTTCGGTTCCGGTCGCAGTCACATTTTTAGAAATGTCAAATACGGCATCTCCGATTTTGCCATGCCCGCGTTCGAGGAAGCCCTGTCCGACGACGCCATCAACAGGGTGCTGGATTTTGTCTTCGAATCCGAAAAAACGTCCGGCGCCAAAAAACCACCCGCTCCCGAAAAGCTCTTCACCCTGGATTACGAGGTGAAGGTGGAAAAGGTCGCGGAAGGTCTGGATATCCCCTGGGCCATCGATTTCCTCGACGAACACCGCGCCCTGGTCACCGAAAGACCGGGCAAAGTCCGTCTGATTTCCAGCGGTCAACTGCATCCCACTCCCATCGCCGGCATCCCTGAAGTCGTGCACGAAGGACAAGGGGGACTGCTTGATGTCTCCGTGGATCCCGACTACGCGAACACCGGATGGATCTACCTTTCCTACAGTCATCTGCTGAAAGATGGCGAAGGCAATCGCAAACCCGCCATGACGCGCATCGTGCGCGGACGTTTGGAGGATCATCAATGGGTGGATCAGGAGGTCATTTTCGAAGCGCCTCACGATCTTTACCTGAGCACACGGCACCACTATGGCAGCCGGATCGTGTTTGATCCCAATGGATACCTCTACTTCTCCATCGGGGACCGGGGCAACTCCCAGCAGGCCCAGGACATCACCCGTCCCAATGGAAAAATCCACCGCATCCACAAGGACGGTTCCATTCCGAACGACAATCCGTTCGTCGGACGCGACGACGCCATCCCATCCATTTTCACATTCGGGAACCGCAACCCCCAAGGCCTCGCGGTGCATCCCGTAACGGGTCAGGTTTGGGAAGCCGAACACGGCCCCATGGGTGGCGACGAACTCAATTTCATTCGGGGCGGGATCAATTATGGCTGGCCATCGATCACCTACGGACGCAATTACGATGGCGGCATCGTCTCCGACTTCCGCACGCGTGAAGGCATGGCCGCTCCGGCGCTGTACTGGAAACCATCCATCGCCGTTTGCGGCATTCATTTCGTCAAAGACTCCCTCTTCCCGAAATGGAACAACAAACTGCTGGTGGGCGCCCTGAAGTTCGAGGAGGTGCGTCTGTTGGACATCCATGGCGACCGGGTCATGCATCAGGAAATCCTGCTCAAGAATGCGGGACGCGTTCGCGATGTGAACAGCGCTCCGGACGGAGCCATCTACGTGGTGACCAACGGCCCCGATGCCGTGCTGAAGCTGACTCCGATCCGTGACGTCAACCTCGATCCCGAGGAATCCATTCAATGAATCCAATCCGTCCAACCGGCCTGGCAATGGGCGTCCTGTTATGGAGCATTCAAACGCTTTGCTCCGGCGCAATGTCCGAACTGAAGCAACCCATTGCCCTGGTCTGGTTGGAGGAAACGCAAACTCTCTGGACGGCTGCTCAAAACGATCGAAGCGTCATCCGGATCAACGTTGATTCAAAAGCCTGGGAACGGGCCTTTCAGGTCGAATCCCAAGTAAGCGATCTCAAGCAAATCCCCGGAACATCTCACCTGGCCGCCCTCCAATCCTCGCCTGGAAGGATATTCTTGTTCGATACAAAGCGGCAGGAACAGTCCCTGAAGATTGAATCCATCGAGATTCCTTCATACGCCGAAAACATCGTCAGCTCAACGGATGGCAAACACCTGTATGTCCTCCACCGTTGGAACCATCAGGCGACCATGCTTGAACGAACAAGTGTGGATACAACTCAAGAAGGCCTGTCCTACCAGATCAAACAAAGCATCGACCTTCCCTTTGCGCCCGGAAATCAGGCGCTTATTCCATCACCTGATTCCTGGGTAATCACAGCCGCTTTTGGCGGTGGCATGTCCATTCTGGATCCGGTCACAGGGCGCATCCGGGAAACGGTGAACCGTTCCATCCACAATATCCGTGACCTGGCACTGTCACCGGATGGAGGGGCCCTCTGGATGGCCCATCAAACACTGCATCCCAATGCCACCACACTGCGCGGTGACATCCAGTGGGGATTCCTCATGGAAAACAACGTCAATGGATTTTCCGTAAACGATTTGCCCCATCACTACATCAGCACGGACCCGATCCAACCCAAAGGACAGCTGGAACGCCCCGGGAATGCGGCCGGAGATCCGGAAGCGCTGTTGTGGACGGATCAAAACGAATTACTGGTGGCCCTGGCGGGAGTGGGCGAAGTGGCGGTGCTGCATCCCGACACCACTGAGGTGCATCGACTCGGAGTGGGCCGGCGCCCGACTTCCATGGCCTATGATCGGGAAAACCGGCGAGCCTTCATCGCGAACACCTTGTCGGACTCCATTTCCGTGCTCAGACTCGATCCATCCCCGCAGCTGGTTTCCACGATTCGACTGGGTCGATTGAAAGAGCTATCTGAACTGGCCAAAGGAGAACGCTTGTTCTTCGACGCGCATCAATCCTTTCACGGATGGTATAGCTGCCACAGCTGCCATACGGACGGTCACGCCAACGGAATGCTGAACGACAACGAAGCCGACGGAGGATTTGGAGCGCCGAAAAAGGTGCTGTCACTATTGGGGGTGGCCGACACGTCCCCCTGGAGTTGGTTGGGCAAACGGGGTGATCTTACCCGGCAGGTGCATCGGTCCATTCAAACCACCATGCGGGAAATACCATCGGACGAAAAAGCCACCGCATTGCGCGTTTACATGGAAACCCTTTCCCCCGCACCACCACTCAAGCCCAATCTATCTGTCGCCAGAACATCGAAAGGAATGGAATTATTCGAACGACTCCGATGCGACGAATGCCACCTTCCCCCAACCTATACCGATGAAGACGTCTACGATGTAGGCATTAAGGATGAAGTCGGCACAGTGGCCTTTAATCCCCCATCCCTGCTGGGTGTCTCACAACGAATCCATTTCCTCCACGACGGCAGAGCCAAAGATCTAAAGTCCGTTTTCACCCAACACAAACACATGCTGAAGCAAGACCTGACACCCGAGGAACTCAACTTGCTGATGGATTTCCTCCAATCCCTTTAACATCCATCACGGATCCAGATCCGCCACAACCTTGTGACGAAAACGGGGAGGCAACATGGTGTCGAACAAGGAACGATTTCGAGTCCACACATAATTGTCCCAATTCCATATTTTACCATCGGCTGTCATACCCATACATTGTGTCTTGGCAACCCAATCATCACGTTGACCAATAGGGCTACCACCCAATGAAATAGTGCCACCTTTAAAGGTGTTCGTTACGGAGGGATTGGGTTTTGCCGATGATGAGAACGGTCCTCCCTCCCATAAAGTTCCGTCTTCTTTAAGAAATGTCCTCCGTCCCGGAGCTCTATAAAACGTTTCGGTTACTTCTCGGACGGGAATTGTGGGGGCAATCTGATAAAGAGTGGGGGCGTTATTTAAATGCCCCCCCCTCAAATGTTTCTCAGGTGCTCCCACCGATTTTGCAGCAATCCATTGCGACCCATCTTCGGTGCTCAAAAGGATCGCACTGTCTTCACTGCCGGTGATATCGACAAACTTTGCATCACCGGAAAAAACCTGTGTGATTCGGTTTTCAGAAACCATTGGAATTCGCCCCCATGAAGAAATGCCATCGAATTTTCCCCAAGCATACAAATCACCATTGGAGTTCAGCGCAAAATTTGTCAGTCCCTGCACAAGACAATCAACCCAATCTGAACGAGAATCAGTAGGAGGATCGGACTTGATATAGCTACCATCAACAAGGCGCATGCGAGGTAATACAGTGTCTACCTGAACCATTTCGGGCAGTTCCGCCAAGGCCGTTTCTTTTCTTGTGCTCTCCCCCCCCGACCAAAGTGTTCCATCTGCCGCGACAGCCACTACGCGTGAATATCCCCGGATACTACCAGCAATCTGAACCCATTCTCGACCAGCCCCAATTTCAACCAGCGCCGGAAACGGAGCTTGTGAACGAACCCAGTGGTATTCGTCATCAATCACCCAATACCAAAGGCGATGTTCGGAATCTAAAACAAACCGGTGCCCACCACTTGTCACCAGGCTTATCCAATAGCCTTCCGGGGGGGTGACTGGAATTCTCTTGTTCTGTAAAAATGGCCTTGATCTACGCCGGATGGTACCATCCGTATTGTCCCCCAAGCGCCAAAGGGTGCCATCCGGTGACAAAGCAATATCATATTGACTGTAGTAAAGATGAAGGGACGGTTGGACACCCGGTTTCAAAATGGAGTCTTCCTTTTTGGGTTCGACCAATGTCCAACGTTCCCAAAATCGATCTTCAATGAACCATCCGATGGACAGGACAAAACCAATCATGCATAGACTTTGCAGCAAGTTCCATCTTACTGTATTACCTCGCGGAATCGGCATGCAAAAGTTGACGTACGTTTTCCTAATCAAGAAAACCATCATGATGAGGAAAGGCAACCAAAAGGACAGCCATCCCTTGTACATCATACCCATTCTAAGCCCTGAAAACCACATTCCAGAAAGAATCGAAACAAAGATCACCGAAGCACTGAAAGCTTTCAGAAAACCAGAAAACATGGAGGACGCATAGAACCCGACAGCAGAAAAAATTAGAGTGATCATTGAAGATAAAATGATGAACTGAGCAAGCCTGTCCGGATTTTCTTTAGAAAGCCATAGAATGGGCAAAGGAAGGACAACGGCACACAACCATCCCAAGACCAGGGCCATCACCACTTTGATAAACACTTGCATTCGGCGGCTCGAAGATGAGACTAATTCACAAACATGCACATCCATTCGACGGCTTTCAGCAATGGTCACACAAGCCATGGTGCAAGGTATCAAGCAAATGATCCACTAAAAGAACTGAGGTAACATATTCAGCGCAGCATCCAGTTCCTTCCCAAACCAATCTCCCAACGGAAATACCTTTTGGACCACCAAGAGGGTGACTCCACAAAGCACACAAGCCATTGCCAACATCATGTTGGTCTTTTGGAGTCTGAATTCACGATTTATACTCGCCTTGATTGGGCTATAATAGTAGGTGGCATTTCTATTTTTTTGTTGTGCCTTAATCCGACGTTTAGGGAGTGTGAGTTCCATCGATCCGCACCCGCTTGCTTCCCACTTCAAAAACGTGCGCCAGGCCAACCACAAGCCCAGTGCACCATAAAGACATTCAGCGATTCCGACCGCCATTGCTGTGACGCTGTCGGATACTCCGTTGATTTTGAATGGATACGCAATCAAAAGGGCCAAACCAATTGGCAATAAACAAGCCAGCCACATGGAAGCCACCATGTTTCTGTATTTGAGAACGAGAAAAATGCCCGGCCCCAAACAAGCCCAGCTCATCACCCCCAGCACGAATCCGAACTCTTCCAACGAAATGCTGCCGCGTGCAAAATCTCCGCGATGCAACCACAGAGTCACAGAACGGTGTCAAAAAAGCCAATCACAACTTCGCATATAAACGGATGAGATGAGCCGCCATGTCAATCAGGGGCTTTTCCAAAAGGAAATATGCCCTCAAACACCGGATGAATTTAACGCTTCGCTTGGAGTATCGCTGGACGCATTCATACACCGTTGACCATTTTCTCCCGGCTTCTTTGGCAGCCTTTTTCATTGCTTCAAAGCGTTTTTTACGTCGACCAATCTCTGCTTCGTTGCTCACTCCGTAATCCTTTTCCAAATCATGTTCCATCAAAAGACAGAGGTTATGTGCCAGGCAAAGAAAGTTGGCTTGAATCTTCTTGGCCCGTATTGATCCGGCCCATGCTTTTTTCTCATTGAGTGTATTTTTAAACTCATCGAATACCTTCTCAATATCCCAACGCATTCGGTAAAGTTGTGCTAACAAACCAGGCGAAATCGTCAATTGATTGGTGATCAAAATGTGGTCCTTTCCAGTTTGCGGATCGACACACACGATGCGTCGAAGAATGCTCTGGTTATTGACTATGATTTTTTCATCGGAGGTGATTCCGTGATTGAGACCATTTTCATGATCGATTTCCAGTTCATCCAGACATTCATAGGCAGTTCCATCTTTCATGCGGGAAACAAAGTAAATTCCACCTCGTGATTTCCACCAATCCCACTCATCGAAATCGATGGACGCAGAGTCATACACATAGAGAACTTTGCGCCCCGTCTTGGCACCCTGCCTGAGTGTTTCGATGCCCATCCTTTTGAGGGCTCGCATGTCATGCTCATGCTTACGATGAACCTCATCGGCTGTATCAAGCAACTTGATTGCATGGGATCTCAGATTCAGGGCGTAGAAGTAACCGGGAGCCCATTTCTTTTCATTCTTGCGTACTTCATGAGCCGAAGCACCATGCCAATGGCCATCGGCGGCATAGATGTCATACTTTTTTAGCTCCTCAAAATCCTGAAGAGGATCATTAAGTTCTTTGGCAGCTTGAGCGCAAATATGATCGTTTAATTCATTTGCAAGAAGGAGGCGTCGGTTACTTTTGAGAGACTCGAAATAAAGGCCGACCGAAACATCACTCTGAAAGTGAGGGCCGTACTGTTGAAGAAACCCTCGGCCACTGACTGATTCCATAAGAATGCGGGTGACTCCTAATTCAAGCCAATGCTTATCAGGTAATTCATTACATTGACGTGTGTGAACAGCTTGGTTCAAGGCATCAAATAAAGGCTTGAAGAAGGCTGTAAATATCTTATTATCATTTAATAGTGCTCTTGGCATGAAAATTTTTCGGGGTCAGTGCGCCAGAGTCAACTTTAATCGCACAAAAACCAGGTAAATTCTCTGTTTTAGAGCATTTTAATCATTTTGAAACCATTGAAAAGAACCGAGTCACACAGGTGATTTCCGTCGCAGAAAACCGCTTTCAGGCGGCAAATTCAGTTTCGCCCTTTTGACACCGTTCCTTTATTTATGGGTCAACCTGAATCCAAATCACCAGCTTTTCCGGTGAGGATGATGACATTACAATTTACAAAGATTTTTCGTTCCATGGCCATTTCTAAGGGTCTCATTCTAGTTGATGTGCTTATTGTGATCGGCGCCATTCACGTGGCCGTTCATCTTTTCAAACTATCCCGTGGAATGTTTTCTCCACATGTCCCCGATCAGCGGATCAATACCGAGCAAGTGGAGTTGAAGCCCACCGTACCTGATTCCCGTAGGTAAGCGCCATTTGGGGGCGCGTCTCAGTTCACTCCAAACGATAGTCCACCGCAAGAGCTATTCTGGACTGCGTGTTCCGATACATCGGAACCGCTCTGGATACTTGTCTATCTACCCAATGATGAAAAAAGTCTCATGCTGCGTCCATTTACTAAAGCGGTTCGTGCAGTTGGGTAAGAGGATACCAATAGCATCATTTGAGGCAGTGGCGTTGTCCTGAGGTATCCAAAGCTCCGATGACTTGGAGCACTCCAAAATGGCACTTGTCCTATGTTGCCTTTCTAAAATTAAGTGAGATGCACCTTTCGCTGGGGGACTTGAGAATGGGGTCTTGTCACTCCATCGGTTTTAAAGCATGCTGGGGTCACCTCATGAAGCTTTTTTACCCAAAATGGTTGTCCGCTATTATCAGGCGGGAAAGTGTCGGTTTGTTGATAGCCAGTTTGTTGATTGGTTGTGGTCCACAATCAGGGCAAAACGCCGGTCCTTCGGGCGAAGAATACCCTACCAAGACCATTACCATTATTTGCCCCTGGAATGCGGGTGGCGGCACGGATCGTGTCTCGCGGTTTATGGCGGATTCGCTCAAAAGTTCTCTGGATGTGCCATGTGTGGTGCAGAACAAGACTGGTGGAAGTGGAGCTGTGGGCCACTCCTTTGGCGCCAATGCCAAGCCGGATGGGTATACCGTCACCATGGGCACCTTTGAATTGAGCACCATGCACTGGATGGGTATTTCGGATCTGACCTACGAGCAGTACACGCCCCTCATGCAGGTCAACGCCGATGCGGCGGCGTTGATCGTTCGCAAGGACGCACCCTGGAACTCGCTCCAGGAGTTTCTCGATCACGTCAAAGCCAATCCCGGAAAAGTGCAGATGTCCGGAACCGCTACCGGAGGCGCCTGGGATTTGGCAAGGGCAGGTTTTCAGATTGCGGCCGGTTTACCGGTCGATTCCATTCTTTGGATTCCAACGCAGGGTTCGGCACCATCTTTGGTGGAATTGATGGGTGGGCATATTGATGTGGTCTGCTGCAGTGTTCCCGAAGCGGCCGCCCAGATTGAGGCCGGGGAGTTGCGGGTGCTTTCCGTGATGTCCGGTGAACGACTGGCTGAGTATCCGGATTACCCAACCTGCAAAGAAGCGGGGATTGATTGGGAAATGGTGGGTTGGCGTGGATTGTTGTTGCCGCCTCAGACACCCGAACCGATCGTGGCCAAATTGACCGAGGCGTTTTCTGAAATCACTCAATCCGAGGCCTACCAATCTTTCATGAAGAAAAACGGTTTCGGTATCGAGCTGAAACAAGGGGCCGCGTTCAAAGATTTCCTTCAGTCAGAAGATGCCAAATGGCAGAAGGTCATTGAAGCGACCGGATACGCCAGTCAGCTATGAACCTGACCTTCGACAAGCCGTTGCGACAGACTTTGTCGGGTTTGGTCTGGTTGTCCGTTGGACTTGCCGCCATTGTTTTATCGGGCGCCATCAAGAAACCCGGTTTTGCAAATAATCAGGATCCCGGGCCCCAGTTTTTCCCGATCCTTTTGGGAACGCTGATGGTGGCAGGTGGTGTTGCTTTGTGTGGGAGCGGCATATTCGCGAAATGGAAATCAGGAACTCACCCTTCTGATGCATTAAACAAGTCGGAAACGACAAGGACCAAAGCGCTTTTAGGGTTCTTATTGGGTTTTGGCGCTTATATTTTTTTGATTTCCTGGTTGGGTTTTACCTTATCTTCCCTTGGATTCGGATTTGCCCTGGTTTGGTTGCAGGGGAGTCGTTGGTATGTGTCCGCCTCCATGATCCTTGCCTTGATGATCGGGATTAAATTGCTTTTTGGAATGCTGTTCCATGTGCAACTCCCGGAGGGAGTGATTGGGTTTCCTTTTTAAAGCATGGAGGGATGAGTGCCACCTCGTCCCATAATTCTCCCTTGGGGCATTTCTATGCAATAAACATGGAATGCGGACAGCCAAAGGTTTTCGAGATGCTGCAGCGTTTCCATAGCATCCTGATAACAGCTTGGATGTTCTGAAGGTTTGAAGTGGGTGCAAGGCTGTGCCTAAGCAGTGTCTATGCAGTTTATCCGCAGATGTCACAGATTTACGCAGATATAGAAGGAAGATCCATTCGAATGGCAACTGAAATTTGGGGCACTATTTGGTGAATCCCTTTGGAGAGATCAAATCTTTGTTTATACCCAATATCTGCGTTCATCTGTGAGGGTATGTTGTTTGTCATCGGGGCACCCTGCACACTCGGATAGCAACAATAGTTGCAGGTAAGGCTGAAAGACTGGCACCCTCAGGACCTGTTGGTACGCTAAACCGCAGGTGGCCGTGCTGGATACACTCGTAGATGACGCTTGGAGTTTTATCTCCGTTTCTGTGAATGAGTGATGGCGAAAAGCACCTACATGGGGACCGCCCCGCATACCTGAGTGCATGTATTCGCCTGCCAGCTTTCAGTCTGCCTGCATACTCTCACTGACTATGATCAATGATGCAATAAATACTTCTCGGGTGATCGGTTTTGATGCTCACCCTGATTCCTTCACTGCCGCTATTCTTAGCGGTCCAACTCCAGCTGCTGCAGTCGTGGAGAAAATGTTTAATAAAGTTCCCATGAACCGGTTGCTTCAATGGGCTAAAAAGAACACCTTGGATTCAGATATTATTGTTCTGGAAGCTTCCGGCAATAGTTTCCACATCGCTCGATCCCTGAGATCTGCCGGGCGTGAGGCATCTGTTTTGGAGAGTCGCCACATTGGAAAACTCAAGGAAGCTCACGCCAATAACGACAAGATTAGCGCCATTCGCATAGGTAAGGCTTATCTGGCAGGAACGGCTAAGATCGTCTGGATTCCCGATGAGACTACTCAGGAACGTAGGGATACATTTCATACCTACTCCAAGGCTGTCAAACGGTCGACTCAGGTGACCAATCGAATTAAATCCTACTTGTCGGACCACGGGGTGCGATTGAAAAGCAAAACCCATATTCTCAATCAGAAAGAATCCATCATGCAAGCGTGCCAGTGGTCTCCAAGGGAACGTTTGATCATCGAAGGGATGCTGATGGACCTACAAAATGCTCAATCACAAAGAGCACACTGGAACCACTTTATGGCTCAAGAAGTATTGCATGATCCCTTGCTTCTTTCCCTCACAAGGCTAACGGGAGTTCGAGAGATCGTTGCTTATTCGATAGGAGCGATCATTGGCGATATCAACCGTTTTGCCAGCCCCAAAAAGTTGGTTGCTTATATCGGTCTGAATCCAGCTTTTGATAAAAGTGGTGAAGGCGAATGGAATGGAGGAATCAAAGGGCATGGGCGGCGAGACTTACGAAGTCACTTGATTGAAGCAGCTCAATCGATTCTTCAATCCAATCACGACCTGGGCAGGTGGGGCAAAAAACTGATGGCCCGCAAAGGTTCCAGGAATCTTGCAGTTGCCGCTGTAGCCCGCAAGCTTGCTGTCGCCATTTGGTATCTCATGAAGGGGTTATGGTCAACCGTTGAGGAAGTCGAAGCAGGCATGAAGCTCAAGATCGGGAAGATGATTGGGAAAATGGGCAAAGAAGGACTGTCATTGATTGGTAAAACAAGAAAAGAATTCAAAGAGGAGATCGAACAGAACCTTAAAAAAGGTCGAGAGTACATACTGGATAGGGCCAGATCATCGCCACTAAAGAGTAGCTTGAAAGAGGCCTCTTAGCATACCCTTGACGCGTCTATTCTTGCGGGCAGGTCGAGTCCGTTACGCGTGGCGACCGGCGATGAAGCGAACGGGAGTTCGGCGTCATCATCGCCGCTCTTCCCGCCCACAAGAATAAACGGCGCGAAAATGCCCTTGGCAGGCTCTCTATGAGTAAATTATAACGGTGACTGCAAACCGAAATGAGATCAAACACCCCACAGCTGGCACATTTTTAATGCCCTTTTAGTTGACAAACCACATACCCGTCATCTGCGGATTCCAAATTGAATGATTACGCCTAAGAGCGGATATAGGGTAATGAGGTCATTGACAGGGTTCCCTTCGTGGGGTGATCTGACATTCGCAAGCCACAAGGCGACGCGCCAGGGATCCACGCAGTCGCGGGACAGGCAGGCAGGTCCTACCTGTGATCAGGGCTGGTTGCCGCGTCCACCGCCGTTGGGTGCACTGTCGGGATCGATGGCGTTCCAGGCGTTGATGATGTTGATCTGGACGTTGCCGTTCTTTTCTTTCTCGAGAGCTTCTTTGAGTGTTGGCAAGGCTGGTTTGGCTGCTTTGGGGCCCATTTGCATCAGGACGTAGGCTGCCATTTCCCTGTTCTTGGCGTCTTTGTCATCGGTCAAAACTTCCAGAATCATGTCTATGGCGGGTGCAGCATTTTCTCGGCCTTCACCGAGTTCGATCAAAGCGTCAAAACGTTCCTTGGAGTCATCACTCATCAGTTTTTCCATCAATGCAATGGCATCAATATCTTTGGCCACAGCAGTGGGAGCGGAATCTCCACCGCATCCTGTCAGGAGAGCGGCGATAACGGTCATGGTTCCGATGAATGAGCAAAGGGTTTTGAATGTTTTGGTATGCATAAGTCTCCCTCTTGTGTAGGTCAAACCTGACTTCTGTTCAAATAAAAAAGCCCGGTGGCATGCGCCAGCGGGATTTTTTTGAATTCATAAATCGTAACTTATCTGGCCCCGACCGGGAGTTGATGCCCGGCTTTTCGCTGAGTGCGCAATGCCAGCCACAGGACATCCGGGTCGTTCGCGGTGGCCGCAGGGGCTGAGAAACCGGCGACACGGACTGGATTGCTTTGCTGTGAGTTGGAAGCCGTCCACTTGTGGACCTCGGAGTGACCATCTGCAAAGGCGATGCCTCCGGCGCCATTGTGGTAATTCGCCGGGGTATCGATCCAAGGATTACCGCGAGTCAGTTCGGGCGTGAAACAACCGGCATCATTGATACTGTCCGGATGTTCATCTGCGTAAACCCAGGTTTCTGATGGACCCGGATCGTTCAATCCTGACATTTTCTCGACTTCGGTTGCAAAGTCACGAGCCTCCCAGGCTGCCGCACCACCTGCGTTGTTTTTGCAAACACCCACGCGAATATTGCCTGAAATACTCCGTACCCGTTCGGACCAACCGAGACGTCTTTGGGCGGCGCTGAGTTTGTTGTCCGATGGGCATTTGAAGATGTTTTTGGCATTCGAAAAATAGGAAGCCAAAACGGAATACTGAGGGTCTAGCAGGTACTGCACGTTGGTGTTGTCTTGACGATTACCCCAATCCAGCCATCCGGTCACCCAGGAGCCCTGTGCCACTCCGCTGCCATGGCAGGAATTCGGGAATTTGTCCTCATTGTCTCCCAAGTACATGTGGCAAGCCAGCATGAGCTGTTTGGTGTTGTTCATACAAAGGATGCCCTTGGCTTTGTCTTTTGCTTTGCTGAGTGCCGGCAGCAGCATGCCCGCGAGGATTGCTATAATGGCGATGACCACAAGCAGTTCAATGAGTGTGAAACCCTGGCGATTTGATTGGGATCCACGTTTGGTATTTGGTTGAATGTTCATGAATGTATTCGTTTGGTTGAATCTCAGTTAGGGATTGACCTTAATTAAGAACAAAAAGATCCACGTAACAACTGTGCTTTTAACGGCACATTGTCATCTATCTGAGTTAATTTTGTGGAAGTGTTAGAATTCCAGCAAGATAGGGTTGGGTGCCTAGCGGAGAACCGAGGCTCAACGTTCTGGAACTGTTCAAACTGTCTTTGACAGAAGCATTAAAATCCTGCGAAATGAACCGGCATTCCACAGGCGTAATTGTCTCCCGATCTGGGACTATTTATTGTGCCAGCCAAACCGGTCGGTAATCGGCCAAAAGACGAAAAACTGTTTTCCAATGACCTTCTCACGAGGGAAATCCAACCAGGCACGGCTGTCATAACTGTTCATGGTGTTGTCGCCCATGACAAAATAATGGTTGTCGCGGATCTGGTATTCCGTCTCGCCATCCCGGAACTGGGTATTCATACCGACAGCCATGTTCCCGGCTTCCAAAGCCACTTTACCGTTCACATGTCCTGAGTATTTGCTGTCCTCAGGTGGATTGTCTCCGAACGAATAGACGAATTCAAAACCCGGATCACTCGCTTCCAGACGGGTGCCGTTGATGTAGGCGTGGCGGTCATCTCCAATGCTGATTTTTTCGCCGCCCAGTCCGACCAGTCTTTTGATGTAATGCGTATTCTGGGTCAGTTTCGGAACGCCTGTGGACTTGAACACGATGGTTTCTCCGCGTGTGGGCCTTCTGAAATTGTACGTGAACCGATCCACAAACAAATGGTCTCCACTGGTCACTTTCAACTTGATGATGTCGTCACCTTCCTTGATGGAAAGACCGTTTTGTAGCTTGGATTCGCTCCATAAGTTTTCCGGTGGCCACCAAAGTGTGTACTTCTCATTTCCGACCATGAATCGTTGTTTGGTGATGAAGGGAATGACGCGGACGGGTTTTTCGTCGATGGCACGGAATACACCTGAGTTGCGCGCCTGGACATGGTAGTATTTTTCACCTTTGACCCATGAAAGGTAGATTTTTTTTAATCCGGTTGGAACAGTTGCATCCTGTTTGGACTTCAAATCTTCTGCCACGATGCCCCAAAAGGTGGGTTGAGCCGAACCGGAAGGAATCGCCATGGGCTGAAAGAAAAAGGATCGGAACGCCAAGACCACCGCTGCTGCCACCAGAAAGACTTCAATGTTCTCGCGTAAAGCCGCGTGGGGGTATGGCTTCAACCAGTCGTTGGCGGTCTTTTCTATATTCTCCATCGCCTCGTCGAGGGTGGGAGCGCCATCCTTTTGATGGATGGCATCGGTGACCTGTTGCATGGAGGCTTCCAAAGCGTCAATGGCTTCGGGCTTTAAAAGGTCGCGCTGGGCATTCACATACTTCCATACGTGATGTCGCATCTGGACGGCTGTGCGGACCTTTTTGGAGGTCAACCAACGAATTGAAAAAGTAATCATGATTTTAACACCTGAACGAAGGCTTCTTGCGGGATATTCACCGATCCCACTGATTTCATACGCTTTTTACCTTCCTTTTGTTTCTCCAACAATTTGCGTTTTCGAGTAATATCACCGCCGTAACATTTTGCGGTCACATCTTTACGAAGGGCGCGCACGGTTTCACGGGCAACAATCTTGCCTCCGATCGCCGCTTGAATCGCCACCTGGAATTGTTGGCGCGGGATGACCTCGCTGAGTTTTGCAGCCAATGCGCGGCCCCTGAATTCTGCTTTCGTGCGGTGGACGATGCAGGAAAAAGCGTCGACTGATTCAGAGTTGACCAGCATGTCCAGTTTCACCATATCGGCCGGTTCATATCCATCGTGTTCATAATCCATGGAACCATAACCACGGGTCAAACTTTTGATGCGATCATGGAAATCAATGAGGATTTCGCCCAAAGGAATGCGACAGGTCAGCATCACTCGCGATCCGTCCAGGGTCTCGGTATGAACCAAAAGTCCGCGTTTTTCGGACACCAGAGCCATCATGTCCCCGATGTAACCGTTGGGGCAGATGATGAAGGATTTGACCATGGGTTCCTCGATGACTTCGATATGATTGACTGCGGGCAGATGGGCCGGATTATCCACTTCTTTGACCGAACCGTCGGTCAGGGTGACCTGGTACACCACGCTGGGATAGGTCGCGATGATGTCCATCTCGAACTCCCGGCGCAAACGTTCCTGGATGATTTCCAAATGCAACAAGCCAAGGAAACCACAACGAAAACCAAACCCGAGCGCCACCGAAGTTTCCTGCTGATAGGCAAACGCGGCATCATTGAGCTGGAGTTTGGCCAGATTGGCTTTCAGGTGTTCGTAGTCGGCGGTATTGATGGGATAAATACCGGAGTACACCATTGGATGGATTTCCTGAAAACCGGGCAGGGGAGGCGACGGATTCTTGGAATCGGTCATCGTATCGCCAATCTTGATATCCAGCGGAGACTTGATGTTGGCCGTAAAATATCCCGTTTCACCGGCAGTCAGTTCATCGCGCTTATACGGTTTGGGGTTGAAACTGCCGACCTCCTTGATTTCCACATTCTTGCTGGAATGCAGCAACTTGACCTGAGTTCCCGCTTTCAACGCGCCATTGAACACGCGCACATGTGTCACGACTCCCCGGTAAGTATCGTAATAAGAGTCAAAAAGCAGGGCTTGAGCCGATGCAGCGCCGGTCGGTTTGGGGGGAGGCACGCGTTGAACGATTGCTTCCAGAATCTCTTCAATCCCGATGCCGTTTTTGGCGCTTGCAGGAATGGCCTCCTCACGGGGAATCGCCAGAATGTCCTCCAACTGTGTGAGCACTTCGTCGACATTGGCGTGTGGAAGATCGATCTTGTTGAGCACAGGAATAATGGTCAGCTCCTGCTTCATAGCTAGGTGAAGATTGGCAACTGTTTGTGCTTCAACTCCTTGTGCGGCATCGATGATCAACAATGCCCCTTCACACGCACTCAGACTGCGTGAGACTTCGTAAGAAAAATCGACATGTCCCGGAGTGTCGATCAGATTCAACTCATACCGGTTCCCGTCCTTGGCGTTGTAATACATGGTGACGGGATGAGCTTTGATGGTGATACCGCGCTCTTTCTCCAGATCCATTGAATCCAACAACTGAGCCTGCATCTCGCGATCAGAGATGGTCCCGGTCAAATGCAGCAAGCGGTCCGACAAGGTGGTCTTGCCGTGGTCGATATGAGCAATAATGCTAAAGTTCCTGATAAATTTGGTTTCCATGCCAATACTACGTAGCG
>Ga0255772_10001426_pt1 | contig 23937 bp, 19 predicted proteins | sample 071ome_34_FD_179970 | JGI IMG/M metagenome (GOLD analysis project Ga0255772, IMG submission 179970) | Coastal salt marsh microbial communities from the Groves Creek Marsh, Skidaway Island, Georgia - 071411BT metaG (version 2) | ecosystem: Environmental > Aquatic > Marine > Intertidal zone >...
CTCCTTCAGAAAAATTGGATAGAGATGAGAGGAGAGATCCCACAAAAACGGAAAGACATATCTTCTCACAGCTCTCACAGCAGAAAACAAGAAGAAAAGAAAAAGAGAGTTGAACAAGAACTCAAAGCGCAGAAGAGACCAAACACCGATCGATGTGATTGATTTAGAGAATAATACTTTACAGCCGGCCGCTTTCTTTAAATACACGTATATCTCTCGCTCCTACTAACTACCTATGCCATCTAAAAACTATTCACTTTGGCTTTGGCTTCGGAACCGGGATGGTCTTCTTAGACGAGGCGTTGTTGTTGTTGTTGTTGCTCGGAGCCGTCGAATTTGGTTTCTTTTCTTTTTTCCCGCCACTTTTGTTCTTTTGCAGAACGATCCCGGGAGGTTTCGGTGCCGGCATCGTCGTTGACGCCGCCGTCGTTGTCCTCGTCGTGCCGCTCTTTTTCTTCTTTGTTTTCTTTTTTTCCTCGGGTGGTGGGTTCGCTTGACCACCTCGAACTGTGCCACTCTTTTTGTTTTTGACTGCCGCCGCTCCCGCTGCTTTAGAAGACGGCCCGGGGACGTTTCCACCTCCTCCTGCCGCATTTTTCTTCTTTTTTTTCTTTGCAATCTTTGCCAGTCGTTTTCGCTCCTCCTCTTTTCGCTCCTTCTCTAAAATAGCTTGCTCCGAGTGGCGTTTCTTTGCCACAAAGTTGACCAGCGCGGATATTTTCACGTTGTCTTTTCCAGTTTCGTCTCGAGGTTGCGCCAGACCGGTTCGGAGTGCCGAACGACTCACGACGCGTCTACCACCGTTAGCATCAAACGTCTTCTGGAAATTCAAAAAATCAGCGTCTTTAAATATCGCAGACGATGACGTTGGTGCGTTACTTTGCATCGGGACACTAGCCTTTCCTTCATTGCTATCGTCCTCCTTCTTCTTTTGTTGCGCCGCGAACGGCACGCGTTGGTTCAACGCAAACTCCACTTTCGCTCGCGACGTCTCGCCTTTCACTTGAAACGGTGCCCCATCGAACGCTTTCACGAATTTCTCGATCAAAGCGCTCATTTCTGGTTCTTTCGTCGACGTGCACAAATCGATGAACGCCATCGCGTACGTGTTTACTTTCTTTGGATTTTTTCTATTGTTGTTGTTGTTCGTTTTCTTGTTCATCTTGCTTGCTGCGTTTTCTTCCTCTTCTCCTTTGTTCTTGTTGCCGCCGTCCTTCTCGCTCTCTTCTTCGTTATTTTTGACGGCGTTCTCTTTACCGTCTCTCGAAGATAACATCAGCTCTTCCACGTGCGCTTTTTCTTTCGTCTTCGCGTGCACAAAGTCAAAATACGCAAAGTCTTTCCCAAACACGAAATCCAACTCCTTCTCCAGGCAGTCTAAAAACTGTTCCCTCGTCATCGTCGACGGGAGGTTTCTCACCACCAACTTTGACCGCTTATCTTTCTGTTGTTGTTGTTGGTTTTGTTGCTGTTGGTTTTGAGAAGAGCGGTGGCGATGATAATTCCTCCTCCTCCTCTGTTGCGGTTGATTGCTATTGTTGTCGCCGCTGTTTTTCATCTCTTCCTATTTACTACTATATTGTTTGTGTTTGTTGTGTGTTCTGTGGAGAGTCAGTCAGTTTTCGTTCGAGCTCTGCGTCGGTCTCGTCAGGTCGTGCCCCAAAAGAAAAAAAAAAGAAAAAAATTTTCGTCTCTTTTTTTGTCTTCTGGTTGTCTGCTCGCTGCTTTTTTTGGGAGGAGGCGACCTCCTTCTGCTGCTGCTGCTGCGTGTAAAGTTTTTGGAAACCCTCTTTTGACACTTCCGAGGCGTGACAATTTTCAATCGAATAGTGCGACACGCAGTAGTCTTCATTCGAGAAAGAAGAAGGAGAAGGAAAAGAAGGGAAAAGATACGAAGATGGCGTTCGTTGCTCCGCAGTGCTTGGACGACGAGGACGGATGGGGTCCATCCAGTAAAGGCTACGGCAAAGAAGACGGGGAAACCGGGATCGAGGCCATCATGTACTCTCCGTTTTTGAAGACGGACAAGTTTGGGCGAGCGGCCGATTGGACTACCTCGGGCGGGAAATATAACAGAAATGAACAACGATATCAGAGGGAACGAGAATTGCAACACCAGAGAGATTTTGGCGGCGGTCTCGCGCAATCGAAGCAGCAAGGTGGATCGCAACAGCAAGGCGGCGAGCAAGAACCGACTTCTTCGTTCAACTTCTTCGAGAACAAGGAAGAGGAAGGGAGCTTTTCGCTGGTGGATACCTCGAAAGGAGGGTTTCAGCAGAAGAAGTTTGGCGGCCAGCAGAGAAGATTTCAACCCGGTGGTGGAAGAGGATTCGGAAGAGGAGGAAGAGGCGCGCAAGACCAATCGGGAACTTTGGGCGACCAAGGCATCGGCGCGGAAAGAGAACGGGCCAGGCAAATGCGAAAACAAAGCAAAAAGCAGCAACAGTGGAGCACGTGGGGGTTCAACAGGAACGATCGTAGCCAAATTTCGTACGACGCGTCTGTGGAAATTAAGCCGACGTGGAATGTGGTCGAGCAAATACAATTGTCCGCCTTTGCTAAAGTTACGGAGAAGATTGCTACGCCGACGGACGCTCCGGAGACTTTGAAAGAGTTTGGCGCTTTGAAATCGTTCGATAAAACAATTGACCGCATCACGCCAAAGACAGAGCGAGCCGTCAAGCGTTTGACACAAGTATCGATGTTAAACGGCGCGACTGCTTCAAAGGATCCGATCATGGTCGAGTTGGGCAAGGCCAACGCGAGCACAAATCCAAACAAAGTTACGCTCATGACGACGGATACGACTTTAGCTGCCATTATGTGCGCGACGCGTTCTGTCTTTGGTTGGGACGTTGTCATTACGAAAAAAGAAAATACAATTACGTTCGATAAGCGTCCGAGAGGGGTTGTGGATTCACACACGGTTTCGGAAACTGCGCAAGAGGCGATTTCAGACGATAAAGATAACATCAACGGCTGGCAAAAGTTAGCAGAGGAAGCTACGTTAATGTCGGCTGCGTATTCTGCGCAAGTAGCGTCGGAAGAACCAGAAGTTGTTTTAGGTGGGGAAAGAAAGGTGTCAGTGGAGGATGCTCCGAGTGGTGTCGCGTACCGATACAGAAAGTGGCAGTTGAACGAAAAGCGAGACGCGATTGTGCGAACGGAAGTGAACGGCGTGACGGAGTCCCGCGGACAAAACGCGCTCTTATGCGCACGCGCGTTGCTCGAATACGATTCCAAGGTTTCCCAAACAGTCGACTGGAGAGCGAAAATCGAGACGCAAAGAGGTGCTGTGATCGCGACGGAGCTGAAAAACAACTCGAACAAATTGGCGAAGTGGACGTGCTGCGCCATTTTGGCCGGCGCAGATTTGCTCAAGCTTGGTTTCGTATCTCGTGTGCACCCAAAAGATCCGCACGCGCACTCTATTTTGAACACTCAAACGTTCAAACCAAAAGATTTTGCGGCTCAAATTAACTTGAACTACGACAACATGTGGGGCGCTTTGGGTTTCATCATGGACGTCGTCGAAAAGCAAGTGGATGGGACGTACATTTTAGTCAAAGATCCAAACAAACCTCAGTTGAGAATGTATAAGGTTCCGGACGATTATTTGACCTATCAATTTGAAGATCAAGCGGACGAGGAGTTGGATATCTAAATTACACACAAACACACATAGAAGAAAGTTTTACACACGTTTGTAAAAAGAATAACGGGAAATATTTTTAGTTTTGTCTCTCACATTATTAGTATCGCACTTCTACTGATAACACCTTCTTTGCTAGCGCCTTGCCGGCTCGCTACTGTAATTCTTCTACTTTCTTATTACTTTTCAGTATTCCGCTATACATTCCTACGCTTCAATCCTCTTCTTCTCCGTCCTCTTCTTCCATTTCCGCGTCGTCCACAACGTTACCGTCACCGCCACCTCTCGCGCTTGCTTGCGCCGCCCTGAGCGCTTTCTCGCACGACTCCAATCCAGCCTTTGCTCGAGCGTTGTTTGGCTCGATTCCTAACGCGCTTTGAAAGTGCTGCACGGCTTCCGCTCTTTCGTTCAACTCTACGAGGATCGTAGCGTATTTCACGTGCAACATCACTTTACTCTGCGCATCTTTTGGCGGATGTTTCTCGAGAATATTTTTAATAACAAACTTGGCCCGCTCCACATCGTTGTTATCCCGCATGCATGCATCCGCCAATCCAAACGCTGCTCTCAATAAACTTGGATCCATTTGTAACGCTTTTGCGAACGCATCTTTCGTTCTTTTCAACCCGATATCGCCAGATACGCGCTTGTGTGCGTCTCCTAATAACGAGGCAGCAAACGCCGAGTGCGTGTTCAACTCTGTCGCCGCTTGGGCGCTCTCGATGGCTTCCTTCCGTCTTCCTGCCGCTGAATACGCTTTGACGAGTCCGTGATAGGACTTCAGACTTGGTTTAACTTCATTCGCACCTCGAAAGCACGCTATGGCGACGTCTGTTTTCTTCATTTTCATCGCGCATTCCCCCAACGTCACCAAAGCGACTTGGTTTCTTGGATTTAAATCTTTAGCTTTTTGCGCGAACGAAAGCGCTTTTTCTTTCTCCTTCGATAGATCTGATGCCATCGCCGCGGCCACCCACGATTCGCACGAGTGCTCGTTGATTTCAAACAAACGCTGCGCCAAGATTCTCAATTTTTCACCCTCTCTCGCGTCTCGGAGTGCGGCGGCGTACTTTTCCATATTCGTCACGCGTTTGTTATCCATTTTCAAAACCATCTCGTACGCCTCCAACGCTTTATCCGGCTTTCCTCTCAAACCGTCCCATCGAGCTTTCATGATTAAGATCTCTGGTTGTCTCGGTCGGTCTTTCATCAACTTGGTCACGTGCGGGGACGCTTGTCGAACGCTGTTTCTTTCCAATCCTTCCATGGCGTTGATCCAACAGTGTATAGTTTTTCGATAATTCACCGATCCTCCCACGAGCATATCTTCAACGAGACTCCCTAAGCTATTCCTCTCGCAGTGACGAGTGAAAATCTCTCGCGCGCGTTGCCCCCCTACAGGCGACAACGATATTAATTGCGGCACGCACTCTAAATACGAGGCGTCGTTTTTGAAGACAAACTCGTACGCTCGCATCGCTTTTTGCGTGTGTCCCAGAGCGTGGTGCGCTTTAGCATTTAGCAAGTGGTATTTCAAAGGTATAATCGCCAACGTCGTCGACTCGTTGAACTGTTCTTCCATTTTGTATTTCTTTGTCGTTTGTATCCCTTGCATGGTCTCATCATCTCCTCTCTGTTGTTCTTTTTCGTACGCGCTTGTAGCCTCAAAACATTCGATAGCGCGCAGATATTGCTGCGTTTTGAAAAAACATTCCATCATGTGTAACTTCACCTCGTCCGCGAAGAAAGCTTTCATCGCGAAGTGGTGCATTTCTGGAATCTCAACTTCTTCGCCGTTTTCAACTCTTGCCACGAACTCTGCCGCGACGCCTTCCCAGACTTGTTGAAAGTTTTTCTCAAAGTCCATCGCCTGTTCGAACCACTTCAACGCTCTGAGATACTCTTCTTTTCCCATGAAAGAAATCGCGAAGTTCACGCAATCGATCGCTTTCAATCTATACGTCAGCACGACATCGTTCTTCTCCTCGATGGATGAAGCTCTCGATTCAGACGCGACTCCTTGTTCCGCATGGTGTATGAACGAACAGAGCAGTTCGGCGGACTCGAACGCCCCGGACGCGTTCAGCTCCGCAACTTTCGTGCGCCCGCCTAACGACCAGATTTCGTGCGGTTGCATCGATTGGACTTGCTTTTGCGTTCTTGGTTGCGTGAAGTTGCTCATCGCGTTCGTGGTTTCAGGAAATGGTAGCGGTGGTAGTGATGGTGCCGTCATCTCTCTCGTCGTCGTTCGTAAGTGAGCGTGCGCGCGCTCTTCTGTGTTATACGAGTGAAAGAGAGACACCACGCGTGTGTTTGTTTTTTTTGAAGTTTTTTCCCCTTCTTCGTAAAAAACTATAAACTCGTACTCTCTCTTTGTGGGTTCTCTTCTTTTGTTCACACCAACCACATCAAAAAATAAAAAGAACTTGAACGAACGAACGAGCAAAAAAACCGCGTCGCGTCCGATCGATGCATGGGTGGCGGTAAGAAGAAAGGATCGTCCAGTACCAACAACACCATTAAAGGTGGAAAAGATGTTCACATCGAACTGAAACCGTCGGAAATCTACTTCACGTTTTCTAAAATTTCCGACACTTTCAGCGGCTGCTCCAAAACGCTGTCGGACACGCTCAAACAGTTGGCCGACGGCGAAGTCGACGCGTCGAGAGATATTCCATCGATCGCGGTCGTGGAGATTGATAAACCATCCGCGAAAAAAGGAGGAGGCGACGATGATGACGAGGACAGCGACGAGGACAGCGACGAGGACGAGCGACGAGGTGGTAACCGCAAGAAGAAGAACAACAAGAAGAAAGAAAAAGACGAAAAGATATTCGTGAGCATGAACAATCGACGGCTCTGGGTTTTCAAAGAAGCCGAGAAGAGAGGGATACTAGAAACGATACGAGTTCGATTACAACCAAAAGAGGTTGGAGAACGTTTAGCGAGGAAAGGATCGAGAAATTTCAGATTAGATAGAATATGTTTAGAAGCTAGAATCGTCGCTGAGAAGATGACATCGACGACGGTTACCGTCGCGGAGGAAGCGGCTGAACTCGCAGAGGAGTAGGGGAGAAGAGCGTTTCAAGATATGTAATATAGTAGATATAGTGCATGATATTTGTTTCTTTAAGCCATGGTTTTGTTTGATAGCAACACCAATAAGCCTTGCTTCCCTAACAAGATTTCGTTCAAAAACGAAATCATACCCACCCAAATGATTGGCGAAACGTCCACGCCTCCGACCGGCGGTATCGCCGACCTCGTCGGTTTCAATAAAGGTTCCGTCGGCACGTACGCGACCACCCACGGCAGCTTCGTAATCGGCACGGACGGGTACCAAGTCATCACGATTCTCACGATGAACAAAATTTCAGACACAGCAAATAACGGACCGAGAATACTGGCTATTGTCTTTGCGGTTTCTGGATCTAAAGCGTCCGCGTTCGATTCCGCCAACTCCAAGACGTGCTGCGTTGTCGTCGTTGTCATCGCGAACGCTTCCGATGGGTTGAGAAGCACTGCGCTCCCTCCAACGGCACACAACGCCGTTACGGCGCCCAAAGCAAAAAGCGATGATTTTTGTACTTTCGTTTCTTCTTCTTCTTTTTCTTCTTCGTCTCTTTCTAATAATTCTGATGTCGATGTCGTCGTTGCTGCGCTGATAATACTCTTCCTTCTGCGTTGTTCTTCTCTCGCTAAAATTGACGTCGTCGTCGTCGTCGTGTTTTGGTTTCGTTGTTTGGAAAGAAAAGAAGAACGCGCTTTCACCATTCCTATTATCGGTTGTCTTCTTTGGTGTTGAGCAGACATCATCGTTCTGTGCGATGACGCTGCTGCTGCTGATGATGATGATGGTGATGATGAGAAGGAGGAGCAGGAAGATGTGGTCTTCATCGTCGTTCTGTTGATGGTATTCAGAGAAGCGTTGTGATAACTCGCGCACAGCATTTCTTTCGTCGTTCTTTTTTGTGCCGAGCACGAGTTGTGAGCGTGCGCTCTATCTCTTCTCTCTCCGCGTGTGTGTTTAATTGACCGTATGACGAAAAAAACAAAAAAAAATCTGATGAGGATGTGACTCTTCGCAAAATTTTGTAAAAATTGTTCCGATTACACTTGCGACTCTTCCGATTTTATCACTCAGAATTCTCCCTCACACGCGCGCGCCTTTTTTCGTAATTTTTATTTAAAACGCGCTCGCTCGCCGAGTATACGACTTCTTCAACTCGCCGACACACCATCGCGAAGAAGAAGGGAAGAAAGAAAGGAAGAGAGATCAGAACAGAGAGAGAGAGAGAGAGAATTTTTTTTTGCTTTTTTTGCAATCTTTCAGAGCACCTTTTCCCTTCGTTGAGGGTAAAAAGACGGGGAAGAGACAGAAAAATTAGAAGGGAGGACGAAACTGAAAAGGTGTAGAAGCGCTGAGTACTACGCGCACGAGAGGATCGCAAAGAAGTAGAACACACGAAGCAACGCGAGAGTGCATTTTATCAATACTTTACGTAAAGAGTTAGCCAAAAAGTGCGCGCGTATATATATAGGAAAGAAAAAGAGATGGGCGACAATCAACACCATCCGAGCAACAGCGATCAGCCGAACTCTCACAACGAGGAAGGCCAACATAGAAGAGAAAATGAATTCTTCAGCGAGTTTGAAGACGCGAATAGATATTCCGTCCACGAAGTGATCGGAAAAGGTTCCTACGGCGTCGTGTGCTCGGCCACAGATACAAAAACAGACAAGAAAGTCGCAGTGAAGAAAATAACCGATATATTCGAGCACGTGAGCGATGCCACGCGGATTTTGCGAGAGGTCAAATTGCTGAGAGCGCTGAAACATCCAGACGTGGTGGAGATTTTACACATTTTATTACCCTCGAATCCTCGAGAGTTTAAGGATGTATACGTAGTATTCGAGCTTTTGGATACAGATTTGCACCAAGTGATTAAAGCTAACGATGATTTGACACAAGATCACCATCAGTTTTTCTTGTATCAACTGTTGAGAGGTTTAAAATATATTCACACGGCGAACGTGTACCATCGAGATTTGAAACCTAAAAACATTTTAGCCAACGCAGATTGCAAGTTAAAGATTTGTGATTTCGGTTTAGCCAGGCCGAGTTTCCACGATCAAGGACCGACGACGGTGTTTTGGACCGATTATGTGGCGACGAGGTGGTACAGAGCGCCCGAGTTGTGTGGCAGTTTTTTCACCAAGTACACGCCGGCTATTGATATTTGGTCCATTGGTTGTATTTTCGCTGAAATTTTGAACGGAAAACCAATCTTTCCCGGGAAGAACGTCGTCAATCAGTTGGAGATCATCACCGATATTCTCGGGACGCCAACGTTGGAGCAGATTGCCAAGGTGAGAAACGAAAAAGCGAGGCGGTTTTTAGGAACAATGAGAGTAAAGCCGAAAGCTATTTTGAAAGACAAGTTCCCGAAAGCTTCAGAGAAAGCGTTGAAGTTGCTGTCTAGATTGTTAGCTTTCGATCCGGACGAGCGACCGAACGCGACGGAAGCTTTACAAGACCCATACTTTGAAGGTTTAGCCGATCCGAGCAGAGAACCAACGGCAAGACCGGTGAAAGTTGAAGATTTCGAGTTTGAAAAAAGAAAGATTGGGAAAGAAGAAGTCAGGAGACTTTTGTACGAAGAGATTCTAGAGTATCACCCGCAAGCGAAGAGAGAGTTTGAAGGCGCTGAGTTAGGATCGAGTTACCGATCGGGCGGAGGTGACCAGTTCGGTGAGCAGTTCGCTGCGGCACAAATACAAGAGGACATGGCAGCTGGGAGTAAGAGCGCTATCGCACGAAAATCACAAAGTCTACCTCGCGAAAAGATGAACGCTTATGTGAAAAACGCAAAAGAAGAATACGGAGACAGGGTCAAACGCCAAGTTGCAGAGCAGACATACAGGGAGAAAATTAACTCAGAATCATTTAGCGAAGGTCGATCCAACGGATCGCCTTCAATCCAAGACGATATTTCCTTTGAAAAGGAGAAACTATCCTCTGCAGCTGCTGCAGCTTATTCAATGACGCAATCAGAGATGGATGAAATGATTGATGTCGTAGAAACGATGAGTTTAGACGACGCAGATGTAGAGGAATTAGAACGCAACGCGCGAGCAATGTTAGAACAACGATGATGTATTTATTTGTAGTAACAACTAAATCTCTGTATAACTAATAGTTTCCATGCATAACACTCGCTATCAACTAACTGCACAACTACTACTGCTAACTTTATTCATTCTACCGTTCGTGCTACTTTTGCTTGTGCAGCGATGAGCCAAACGTGCTGCGCGGTGTGGAAATGTTTTCTGACAGTCCGGGCAAGTCGAGTAAGCAAGCATACTGTTGCGAGTCGCTGTCACTCCACCATCACCACTCTTCTTTTCTTTTCTCTTCGAAGCGTTCAGCATGAATGTTCTATTGTTAGACTTTTGCTTTCCTAGCGGCTGATATCGACTCCGTCGTATCTCTTCACATCGGTGGACCATATGCCGGTGCTTCAAGCATAATACAGTTTGACACTTGCCGCATTCGTATTGATTACTAGAGTACAGCTTTTCTTTACATCCTTCGATCGGACAAATGAGTTTTTTCTTCTTCACACATGCACTAGAATTCATGTGTTTCTCCATTGTGATGTTAATATCTTCGTTCAAGACGTACACGACCGACCGTTCACATATCGGACATAGTTCAGATTGCTTGCTAAAGAATGAAGGCACCTTTGAGCATTTGTGTTGGGTAATATCTTTATGCTCTTCACAGAAATATGACTTGCAGTGGGAGCAGTGATGGGGTAAGAAATCGAGTTGGTTGCAAGAGGGCAGCGCACAATTTTTGCCAATGTGCGGAAGTTCCATTCTTTCTATGTCCTCGTATTATATATGCGTAAAAAAGACTGACGCTTCGAATCTCTTCTTCAGCTCTCTTCTTCTTTTTTCTTCTTAAATTTTCAGTATATTGTTGGTAAAAATTACAATCTTGATGTTTCCTCGATGTCTAATGGGCGTAAACTCTAAAAGTAAACTCTCATTATCATCATCATCATCATCATTATCACTATCGTCGTCACGACGCATCACTTTTCTTTCTTTTCCTTCTTTTCTTTCTTTTTCTTCTCCTTACCTTCCTTTCCTTCTTTCGCTTTCTTCTCTTTCTTTTGTTTCTTTCCGCCGCCACCGTTAGAGTCGTCGTCCGTGGAACTCTTTCTCTTCTTATTGGTGGTAGTACCTCCCATGGCTTCGACAACTTCTTGCATCACCGTCACGTTACGTCTTGGCGCGGTGCCCTTGTCGTAAAACTCTAAGCGTTCCTCCACTTGCTCCTTCAACTTTTCACCAAACAAGGAGGTTTGAATGTCTGCGAAGCAATCGATTCGAGAAGCGATGGAACACTTGTTGGCGAGGTATCTCGAGATCCGACCTTTATTTCTCGAAGAGGCTTTACCAATGAACGGCGAGTGAAAGATCAAACCGTACTTTGGCGTGTTGCCTTTCGTTTTCAATGCTCTGAACAACGCTTTCTCGGCGCCCAAAATCTGGACCGTAGATGCCGGGTATTTCGCCAAGTTTGTCAATGAACCGGCGTGCGAAATCAAACGCGCACCGACGAAGTCTCCTATGAGCGCTTGTAAGTTTGGTGCAACCTACGTAGATAAAAGAAAGTCAGCGAATGATGATACTGTTCAAAATTATGAAATATTCAAAAAAGTATAAAAGAACAGAGGAAGAAAATTTGTCGGCGTCGTCGTTTTGTTGCTGCGTGTAATATGACTCAGAGTGGTGCATGAATTGTAGCATCAAAGAATTCAGATCAGGTCTGTGATAGGTGTATCAAATCATCAACGCCATATTTCACGCACCACCAATAACGTGACGCAAGTCAAAAAAGGGGGAAAAAAGAAAAATAATAACAACACGCACCGCTTGCATCTTCTCGTTCAAATAGTTGTGTAAGTTTGTTCTGTATTCCGCCAACTTAATGACTCGCTTCGCGAACGATTCGATGTTCATCATGTCCACCGGAGAGATATCTTGTCCCATACTCGCTTTTGCGGCCTCGACAACCTCTTTTGCCTTGTCCTCGTCCCCGGTGATTTCCGCTAACGCCGCTACGTGACCGTCAGAAAGTGTCGCCTTGTCCTTAATCGCCAAGGCGCATCGACAGTACATGTAGTTGTCCGCGATGATCTTCACCAACTCCGGGAAGTGCCATCCGTACCACTCTCTCACGCGCATGACGAACGTATTGATATCTTTATCCAAAGTATCAATCAATGCAATCGCTTGGATGATCATGTTGTCCGAACGGTTGACGTTGAACTTCACTTTCGCTCTCGAATACGAGTGCGCCAAACCCAACTGCGCTTTTTCGTAGTCGCCTTCTTTCAAGCCTTTGATGAACTTCCCAAAGTGTATTCTCACGCCTCTGGTCATCTCGTTGATGGAATCGTTGCAGACGCATGGTATTTTCATCGCGTCTACGATCGAGTTCCCGAGTTTTGAATCCAAAACGCCCAAAGTAAACTTTGCTTTTTTCTCGTCTTTGATTCTCGGCAAGTTTTGCTCTAAAAAATCTTGCAACAAGTCGGTGCAAACGCCCTCGGAGATGGCGTTGATTTGTTCCAAAGCGTCTTTGGCCGATTTAAACGGCTTGAACGATTGCAAAGAGCACACTTTGCCGAATCGATCCATGTTACTGTTTATGCGTGAATAGGAATTTTAAATACATCGTAGTCGTCAGTACATGCGCGAGGAAACGCAGAGAAAGAAGAGAGATACAGAATTTGCCCTCGCGCGAGAAAATTTTGGCGGCCGAGTTTTCTTCCTCTTCTCCCAATCAAAATCGGTTCAAAGAGTAGGCGATAAAAAAAAATAGCACACTTAAACGCACTTGACGGTTTCCGCGACGGCTTGCGGCGTGTCCCCGATCCAGTCCATGTCATTCGCCTCGAACAAGGCGTAACCAGACGCGCTCTCGTAGAGCAAAAACGTCGCCATTTTTTAAGAACTTTCTTTTTTGTTTTTTTTTCTCGTTAAAAACGGGGGTGAATTCCCTCTCGGCTGCGTGAATTTTCTGCGCGCGCAACAACAAAAGAACCTCACTGGGGTTCTCGAATGCGAACGATGATTAACGCGTATCGATAAAAGTTCGCGTGCGAATGTTTCCCAAGAATTGGAAAAATCTATCGGATTAATCGATTCGTTTTCGATCGCACGTGCGCGGTTGGCTTTTACGCGAACGAGATTTTTTTGGCGCAGAGCGTCTTCAAAGCCGCCGGCTCTTTTGCTTTTCTTTTTGAGCGAGTGAGTGAAAAAAAAAGGGAGACGAGTGAGAGAAGGAAGAGAGCTGCTGAGTGAGTGAACTGCTGAGAGAAGAGAGAGAGAGAACAGGAGAAGAAAAAAAAAAGTTGTGCTCTTTTTCTGCAGGGACTCTTGCTGCCGCCGGGTGGTGCCTCTCCTCACTCTTAAAAAGCTTCTTTGTTTGTTGTCGTTGTTGTTGTTCGCTCGTTCGTTCAAAAGTCATCGCGAAAAGAAATGGTCAAAATTCATCCGGAATACGTCTCCGGTGGATGCAACCATTCCGCGCACGCTTTAGATGCGGATTACGCGCAAGATGTGATCGTTTACGCGTCGCACAGGAACGTTTTTGAGATGCAAATTTCGTCTCGCGAAGGAGTTGTTGGCGATGGCTGCGCAGCAGCCACGAGGAGGAAGAGATATAGGACGACGATTTTGGGAGACGGTTGTTCCAGCGTGAAAGAGCACGATTCGCCGGTGACGTGCGTAAAGATTGTTGAGAAGATGCATTTTTCACCGTCGAATCAAAGTAAACACGCAATCGTGGTCCTTTCTGCCGACGCGAGCGGGACCGTCATCGCCTGGGAGGCTAATTCAGAAGAAGAAGAAGAAGAACACGAACACGAACACGAACACAAACATGGAAAAAGAAAGTGGACGCCGAGAGCAAGAAGCAAACACGCGTTTGGTCCCATCACGCAGATTGCCGCGAAACGAGAAGCGCGTGATTCCATGCTCGTTGCCACGGTTGCTGCGGACGATTGCGTGCGCTTATGGGATTTAAACTTCACAAAGCGGACGATGGAACAAGTCGGCGAGAAGACGTTTCCTTCGCAACATCGACCGATGTGCGTAGACATTTCGGATTGCGTTTCTTCTACTTCCTCTGTTTCATCGCCATCTTCTTCGGGTAGATTTGTTGCGGTTGGGTGCGCAGATGGTACTACGCGATTGTACGCCATAGATACGAAGGCGCCTACGAATTTTGAGTTTGTAACAGAACTGGTTGGTCACGACGATTGGGTTCGAGACGCAAAGTTTCAATCTTTGATGAAAACGAAGACAACAACAAAAACTGATACTCATGATACTCTGACTTTGTTTTTAGCCACGTGCAGCCAAGATAAAAATGCGAGGGTTTGGAAAATTGTCACGAGAAACGATGAGGGAGGAGAAAGTGAGAAAACGAATACACGTTTGCCGTTTGAAACTCTAGCGGCGCCGCCGCGACCGCCTTCAGAAGTTTTAGGAGGCGCTCGCGTGGACGTCCAATTGGAAGCGTTACTTTGCGGTCACGAAGACTGGGTATTTACGTGCGCCTGGCGACCACCATTTGCGAGTAGTACTAGTTCAATCTCATCTTCTGCTTTGCATCACCAGCTCCTAACGGCATCGGCAGATCGCTCGGTAAACTTATGGTCTCCTTCAAAGAATGGTGAGGCCGATAATAGCGGTACATCTCTTTGGTTTTCGTTGGCATCGCTCGGTGAAGCTGGCGAAAACTGCCTCGGGTATCGAGGCGCTTCGTTTTATGGAAGAAATTGCTTTATCGCCCACTCTCAATCTGGTGCGTTACATGCGTGGGAGTTCATCGAGGAGTTACAATCTTGGGAATCGCTTCCGGTGAATTCTGGGCACACGGACAAAATTCGAGCGCTCGTTTGGGACAACGACGGTAGATACTTCTTAACAGGATCGGAGGACCACACGACGCGATTAGTTGGATACTGGAACGAAAACGAATGCCACGATGCAAATAGAATTAGGACACCGAAAGGATGGCGAGAGATTGCTCGACCGCAAACGCACGGCCACGCGATATCGTGTTTAGCAGTTGTGCCCCCATCTAAAATTGGACAGTTTGGAGCTGAACATAGCAGCAAAGATAGTCATAGTAGTAAGAGTAGTCAATCGTTTATTTCAGGGTCTAGCGAGAAAGCTCTGCGTGCGTTTCGGGCGCCTCGCGTGTTTTGGGAACGAATGAAGATTGGAAACATGAACGTCGACAACGTGGACGCGTTGATTGTATCCGGTGAAGGTACCGCCGAGGCTTCCGCGCTTGGTTTATCGAATAAAGGGGTCCACGGTGTCAACAACGAAAATATAGATGCGAATGTAGAGCTGCTCGAAGAAGAGCTCTCTAGAGCAAGTTTAGATGTAAAACATGGCGGTGCGATTGTTGAAGAGTACTTGGCCACAAACACGTTGTGGCCGGAAACGTCAAAACTGTACGGTCACGGCGATGATGTTTTCTCCGTTACCGCACATCCGAGTGGAAAGTTGTTAGCGTCGGGTGCAAAAGGTACGAAAGAGTCGACGGCTGAAATCTTACTCTGGGAGCACAACGAAACGCACAACGATTGGCGGATGGTGGAATCGCTATTAGGACCGACGCTCACCGCAGTCGCTTTGGAATTCTCAAACGATGGGGAGACGTTAATTGTCGCCTCGCGAGATCGGCACGCGTGCGTATTCACTCGTTCACCCAACGATGCTGCCGATTTATCGGAGGGTTGGGTATTAACGAACCGCTTCAAAGCGCACGCGCGAGAGATGTACGATTTGGCATTTTTGAGCGACAACCTCTTCGTTACCGTCGGCCGCGACAAAAAAGTAAACGCGTGGCAAGTGAATAAATCGTTGGTGGAAGGAGAAACGAAACCAATTTGGTCGTCCGGCTCTGTGTGCACATCTGCACCGACGTGTGTTAGCGTTTTGAATGACTCAACTTTCGCCACTGGGCACGAGAACGGTTCAATTTTAATCTGGACCAGAAAAGACGACGACAACGACGGCGCTGCACAGTGGAGCGTCACTGGTGAAATCTCCCACGCGCACTGCGCGGAAGTGACTAAAATAGCTTTCAAACCATCGTCGTCGTCGTTGTCGTCAACAGAAGGGACTGTTTTAGCCTCGTGTGGAGCCGATTGCGTCACGAGAATCTTCCGCCTAACAGAAATATTGTAAAATACACAACAAACTACATTGGTGAGTAAAGTCTCCTCATCCTCAGAAAGAGAACGCACAAGAAAAAACATACCACGCGCGTATTATCAGGGAGTATGTTTCGTTCGCCTTCTCCTCCAACCGTCCGACGAGGAAGAGACGTTCTTCGCAAACTTCTCTCGTCTGCTCCCTCCACCTCCTTTTCCTCTTCTTCTCCGTCTAGTTTGCCATGCCGTTCGTTTGCTACTTCGTCGAATTCGTCGAGTTCGTCGGATTTCTCCACCGGTTTCCATCGGTATTTTGGGTTTGGTTTGTCTGCGTTGACGTTATACGCGTTCAATTTAGCCATCGACGACGTGCTCTTGTACGAAAAAGCGAAATCAGTCGCGTTGCCAAAGCTGAGGAAGAGCGAGAGAGTGTTGAATATTGTCGGAGGAAGTTCGAAGGCAAACGAAGAAGAAGAAGAAGAGAACGGCGTGCGTTTAGAATCTGATTTTTGGTACAACGCGTCGTGTAACAAACGAGGCGAGAACGTGCGAGTAGTCGCGTTCATAGCGGACGGCGAGAAGGCGAGTTGCGACGTAAAAGTAGTGATGATGAGGAAATTCGAACACAAAGGAGAACTGAGTGATAGCACCGAGGGAGAGAAGAATATTAAGAAAAAGAACGAAAACAAAACCGAAGACGCGCCGAGAGCGAAACCGTACCAATCCGCGTGGCTGCGTTCGCCTCTGAAATATCTGCCAGAGTCCCTGAAAAACGCGTTGGCGATGGACCAAATCTGGGAGATTGTGGAAGTGAGTGCAACCTTACCGAACGAACAAGGGATGGGAGTGCCTGGACAGGTCGATTTGCTGAAGAAAGAGAAACAATGGAAACGAAAATAAAAGATTAAAAGAAGTAGTAGCGCGCGCGTAGTTCGTTAGTTTTAAGACCAATAGTATGACATGACGTAGAAATAATATTTTGTGATGATACAATTCTCATATACTTAAATATGTATATGTATATATACTCTATGCGACTAATATTTATGCGATGACGACCATTGGATCACTTATTCAACCATTTTGTACCTATACTCGCGATTGTGCTGAATCCATCCGCCCAAGCGATGGTAAAACGCCAACAACTGCGGAACGACAATCATCCCGACTGTGACGTACCAATACTCAGGTTTGGCCACAAAACTCTTGTTCACTTCGCAATAAATCAAATTCATCAACAAGATGATTGCCGTCGCTAAAATCAATAATCTCTGCGCTAACGGAGGTCCCGTGACTCCGGGAATACCCGTCAACGACCTTTGGAAAATCATAGAATAAAACACTCCGACTGCTAAACTCGTCATCGGCGGCACTAAAGCGTACACCGCGTTGTATTGCATTTGCAACAATAACGTCACGCCACCCAAGGACCAATACAACATTCCGACGTCAAAGTTCCCGCTGGAGATGTACGTGGAAAACAGCGCGTATTCTTTGGACTCTCTGACTTTATTCAATTCCGACAGCGCTCGACTCTCTTGAAAATTTTCCTTCCACGCGTACTTACATCGCCACATGTACATCAAACCAATCAATAAGAACGCGCTCGGGGCTAATATCAAAATCTCAACGAACGGAGACTCCTCTTTACTCATCGTTTCTACTTTTGGGATTTTCTTGTTCTTGAACGCGTCCAACAGACTCGGCGGCTTTTCATCCGCTCCCAATTCGTCCTCCTCGTCCTCGTAGTCCGGGTCCACGATGTTGTCGTCCCATTCCGTGTCGTCTTCTACCACTACCGGGTCTGGGTTCATCTTCTTCTCAAAATTTTCTTTCGCTACTTTCTGCACGTGTTCATCGAACGCCGTCGTATCCGGCGCTTTCGTTTCCGCCCACGTAAACGGTCGCGGATGGTTCACCAAATAATTTTCTCTCAACTCTTTCTTCGTCGGCTTTTTCTCTCCAATCGTCGGCACCTTTCTCGCTTCCACCGACCAAAAAGCCGCTCCTTCTCCTCCTCCCGCCGCGGGAGATGAAGTCGTCCACGAAGGAGACGACGACGAGATCGATATCAGCGAAACGAGGAATAGAACTGCGGCTATGGGTTTGTTCGCCGATACCATTTTTTTCTTTTTCTCGAGAGAAGAGCGCGCGCGTTCTCCTCGGCGGCGAGACGCAGAGATCTCTCTCTCTTCCTCCTGCGGAGCGGGGCGCGGGGCAGAGAGCAAATGCGGTCTCTCTCCCTTTTGGATTTCCTCTTTTCGCGAATGACGACGAAAAGAGTAAAGAGCTCTCTCTTCTTTCTATCTGCCGCGCCGCGCACCACCGATTACAAAATAAACGAGATGTCTTCGTGCGTCGTTTGATGTCGTCTCGTGTGATTATATATCACCGAAGAGAGAGAGAGTGTGGCACTCTATTATTACTATTTAGTAGTAGTAAAAGTAGTGTGGTTGGTGGTGGTGAGTTTGTGAAGCGAGAGTGAGAAACGTCGTCGTCTCGCGACTTTTTTATTTAAAAAAGTCAGAAGACGAGAGAGAGCAACAGAGCAACAGACAGAGAGAGAGAGAGAAGAAAAGGAAAAAAAAACAAACACAAATAAAATTGATCAAATCATCTCACGCGCACGACGACACAAAATCACTCACTCACTCTCGTCAAAATTTTTTATTGCGCTCACACTTACACGCGCGCGCGCGCGTCACGCCGCTCCTCTCGGTCGGTCGTTTGTGGAAATCGTCGAGAAAACGAAAGAGAGAGAGTAGTAGGAAAAAATGATATCCATCGTCGCAGAAGACGACGCGCCTCTGACGACGACGCACGCGGCGACGTCTTCTCCGCCTCCTCCTCAGTCGCGGACGAGGAGGAAAGATGAGGAGGAGGACGACGAGAACGACAGAAGAAGAAGAGGAAGAAGAGAAGGAGGAGAGGAAGAAGACGAAACAGAGTTTACCACCACCACCACGACGAATAAACTCACCAAACACGAAAGACTCATTCGACGAGGGATTAATCCGTACGATTTGGACCCGCCTCCTTCGGTGCTCGTTCGAGCGATCGAAAAAGCAATCAAGTGTTTCTGCTACGGCGTCGTTTTGCTTTATCTCGGAAAGGAGTTTCATCGGAACGTGTGCAGTCCTCTGATGTCCTTATCGAACGCGGATTATACGTTTAAAACGGTCTTGAGAGACGTGTTTTACGGGTACGAGAAACCGAAACATAAAAACGCGAAAGCGGCGAGTTCGGTGAAAGACGTCGAGCGGAAGACGAGAATACTCGCGGACGAGAATCATTTGAAGAGAAAGCTAGAACACAGAGAGAAGAAGCGACAGAAATTGCACGAGAAGTTAGGGTTAAATCACGAAATCGAGATGAAAATTTGGAGGAATAAGATGGAGCAGATGAAGAAGATCAAGAAGCTGAGAGACCACGACGGCGAGTTGTAGGAAACGCATGGCGTCTTATTTATTTACTTCAATGAAGCGGCGGCGCGATAGCAAAACATATTATTTTAGACTGTAACTTTAACAACTACTTTTTACCACTACTGCTATTCTTAACATCTCTACGCGTGGAAATACACATGAACTACTCTTTGGGATCTCTTTTCGTCTCCTCTGGCGCTGGAAACTGCAAGTTCGCTAAATCTCTCTGCAGCTTCTCCAACGCGTCTACGGTTTCGTCATACTCGCCGAGTTTCTCCCACTCGCTCGGTCGAACTTTCGATTCGTCCTCCATGCGTTTCCGTTCGATCCGCTCGCACTGTTGCAACTGTTTTCGCAGATGTTTGATTTCTGTTTTTAAATATTCCTGCTCTTCGTCGTTCGCTTCTCCTAGTTCTCGTTCTTCTTTTATCTTCTCTCGCTCTCCTTGCTGCTGCTGCTGCTGCTGCTGCTGCTGAGCCTCCAGTCGTTTCTTCTCTCGTCGTTTCGCGTTCTTCTTCTGCGCCGCCGTCATGTTGTTGCTATTATTGGAATTATTACTACTAGCGTTCGAAGAAAGAGAAGAAGCGGTGCCAGCGGTGCTACTCTTCGCGCTCGATGCCGTCCTCTCCTCTTCTCTCTCCTCCTCTCCTTCTTCCTTTTCTTGTTGTTGTTGTTGTTTCCGAAGCGCCGGCGAGACGTACTTTTTGACTTCAAATTGGTTCACGTATCCAGCGCGGATGCGGACGGGTTTACGCACCGAACCGTCCGCGCGAACCGTAGAAGGGAGTATCGTTTCTTTCTCTTCCGCGCTGGTGGTGTCGCCATCGCCAGTCTTTCTTCGAGAGGTCAGAGACATGGCGCAGAACGACTATTAAACTTGTTTGCACTCGAAGCGTGTGGAGTGTTTTTTTTCTCTCGTTTTTTCTCAATCAAACCGAACTTTCCCGCCATAAAATAGCAAGAAGAAGAAGAAGAAGAAGAAGAAGAAATGTCCAGAGGAGAAGAAAAGAGGTAGAGAGAGAACCGCGGGAGTATTTCGCTGAAGAAAGAGAGAGAGAGAGAGAGAGAGAGAGAGCTAAAAGAATCGCGATGAAACCGAACACGCACGCGAAGCCGGACTTTTCTTATTATCTCACCCAAAACGACATCAAAGAAAAGTTGCAAAGATTGGAAACGGATTACGCGTCCATTTTACGCGTGAAATACGTGACGAAATCGAGCGCGAACGGCGCCGGCGATAAAATTGCCAATTTCGGCGGGAATGCAAACTCTCGTTCGTATTCTGTGACCATCCCGGTGGTGACGATTAACTTAGATGGTATCTTTGACGAGGAAGAGAATAAACAGAAAACGAGACTGCTGTATGACTTTGGAGAACACGGACGGGAGTTGATTACAGTGGATACGGCGTTTCGATTTATCGAGACGTTAGTCGAAGCGACGACGAAAGAAGAAGGAGAAGGAGAAGAAGATGGTAACAATAAAAGCGCATTTTCCATGCAGAAAGCGACGTCCGACCGCCGCGTTTTTCTAGAATCGTTACGACAAACAACATTTACCATCATCCCGATTGAAAACGTCAACGGCCGAGCGATGGTGGAAGGCGCGAAAAAGTTTTGCGAACGGAAAAATGGGCGAGGAGTTGATGTGAACAGAAATTTCCCGGTAAATTTTGGAGTGAAGGAGAAGGATTACGATCCGAGCGAGGAATTTCCCGGGCCGTACGCGATTTCTGAACCCGAATCGAAAGTTTTGGAGAAACTGTTTAAAGACGTGAAGCCGCACGCTTGGGTGAATGTACACTCGGGAATGGAGGCTATTTTTACGCCGTACGATCATAAAAACGAGGAACCGGTGGGAGAATATCCAGAATTCGCAAGGAAAATAGGCGAAGATATCAATCGAATGCATTGTGGGAAACGTTGCGTGACTGGGAGTGGGGGTAAAGGCGTCGGATATTTAGCACACGGAACGGTGACGGATTACGCCTTCGACGTGGTGAAAGTTCCAGCCGCGTTTACGTGGGAAATTTATGGCGACACGCACGCACACTTTGACGATTGCTTCGCGATGTTTAATCCAGTCACTAAGAAGAAACACGATGAAGTTGTCGAGTCGTGGGCAGGAGCAGGTTTGAGCTTGGCGCATTTGATGCGGGCACATCCAGCAGTTGGAGAAAGAAAAGAAGCAGGAAGTGGTTCATCGAGAGCGGCGCTGAATGATGCAGGAAAGGAAGAAGAGGCAGAAGAAATTGTTGCGTCGTCATCATCTTCTTTGGATCCAATGCTTCTTCGTGCGAGCGAGAATCAGCACCATCAGTCGCTTCGTGGCGTCGGTCAACTTCGAGCAAGTGGAAGACTGAGAGGGAGTAATAAAATAAATAGGAAAGGCCACGCGCGGTCGCAGATGTTTGGAGCGAGAGACCAAGATATCGATACTTGGAAATATCTACTCATCATCTCTATATTCACGGTTTTGTATTGCATAGCTCGACGACAATTCCGCGCGGTGAAGCGATATAGGACTACGAGACGGAATCGTGACAAGGCTACGGTGTGACGAGAGTTTCGTTTGTTTTTAGAAGAGAATTAGTATTAGAAGGCGCTCTGACGAGTTGAACGATAATAATAATTATAATAGTAGTATTTCTGTTTGTTAGATTCACTGACAACGCTACGTAGGATTTATCAGCGCGCTAATAATAATAGTAGTATTTACGTAGTCGCACGTTTACACTTCTCACTTTCGGGTAAACTCCACACCTCTCTTCTCTCCTTTCTCGAAATAAGTTGGTTTCTTCCTCCTCTTTCTTCTTCTCTTCCACACCGCCTTCTCAACTCGTTTCTTCTTTTCCTCCTCCTCCTCTCTTCTCTTCTCGTCCTTGTACATTTACAATTACAATTTCTCTCCTTCCTTCTCTTTCTCTCTCTCTCTCTCTCTTCTCCCTCTCTCCCAAACTAATTTGCTTTGCCGCTGCTGATGGCCGCTGCTTAAAGAATAATAACTTAAAAGTCTTCGTCGAGCGCGAACGTGGACATGGAGCCAGATCCGCCGGTGACGCCAGACTTTTGGTATTCGCCGACACGCTTCTCAAAGAAGTTCGTCTTGCCTTGCAAAGAGATCAATTCCATCCAATCAAACGGGTTCTGGGTGTTGTATTCCTTCGCGAAGCCGAGTTGCGAGAGCAAGTGATCGGCAACATACTCGATGTAATCTCTCATCATGTCGGCATTCATGCCTACGAGCGCGCACGGCAATGCGTCGCACACAAACTCCTTCTCAATTTCAACCGCCTCAGTAACAATCTTTCTCAACTTCTCCTCGCCCGGCGTATTGTTTAACATCGTGTAAAGCAAGCACGCAAAATCTCTGTGTAAACCTTCGTCTCTGGAGATCAACTCGTTGGAGAAGGTGAGCCCCGGCATCATGCCTCTCTTCTTGAGCCAGTAGATGGAGCAGAAAGAGCCGGAGAAGAAGATGCCTTCGACGCAGGCGAACGCGACCAAACGTTCGGCGAAGGATTCAGAGCCGTCAATCTGTTGATTTAATGCGATAGAAGTTCACGAGTAAGTCTTCATTCGAGGATCAAAGAAAAAGATCAAACGAGGGTGCGCACAATATTCGCGCAAACGCAAAAACAACAATATTCGCGCAGAACGCGCAACGAGATCACGCACCCATTTCAAGGCCCATTCCGCCTTCTTTTGCACGCATGGGATCGTATCGACCGCCTTGAACAATCTCGTCTTTTCCACCGGATCCTTGATGTATTGATCGATGAGGAGAGAGTACATTTCTGTTGTGTATTCGATGATGAAAATTTTTAACTCGAGTTAGTTTTTTTCTTCCCCTTGACGTCATCAGTAGTCGAAGAAAAGAGAGAGAGAAGGAAGAGCAACGGAAAATTTTCTCGCCTCCGAGAATCAGAACGGAAAACGTGATCACGATCGCATAAACGTACCAGAGTGAATGTTCTCGATGGCAATTTGGAATCCATAGAATGCTCGCGCCTGTGAAGAGAGTGGATTTCGGTGAGTGTGGTGTTCGCGTCGTGACAAACGCGCGGAGAATACGAGTTCGTAAAAATGGATGCACACATTTCGAGAGAAAGGGCAAAAGAACTAAACGTACCTCTGGGATTTGGATCTCCTTCATGAAACGGACGCCCAAGTTTTCTAAGACAATCCCATCCGAAGCGGCGAAGAACGCCAACACGTGCGAGATGAAGTGCTTCTCGTCCGGGGTGAGCTTTTCCCAGTGCTTCATGTCGTCTTGCAAATCGACTTCCTCTGTGAGATTGTTGTCGAATCCGAGAGAGAGAGAGAGAGAGAGAGAGAGAGAGTCAGTGAAGGGGGAGAGGTAAATTTTTGAAATTTCCACGCGCGATATTCAAGAAGAACAGAGATGCGAAAGAAGAAAGAAGAAGGAAGGATTGAAACGTACCAGCGGTCCAGAACGACGCTTGAGCTTTCTTGTACTGTAATGTGTAGAAGTAAGAGAGAGAGAGAGAGAGAAAGGAAACGTCAGCACACACAAATTTTCAAAAGTTCAAAACGCAGAAGATTTTTCAAAAGTTTTTCTTTCTGAGAAGACGACGACGACGACG
>Ga0255772_10001436_pt1 | contig 23808 bp, 36 predicted proteins | sample 071ome_34_FD_179970 | JGI IMG/M metagenome (GOLD analysis project Ga0255772, IMG submission 179970) | Coastal salt marsh microbial communities from the Groves Creek Marsh, Skidaway Island, Georgia - 071411BT metaG (version 2) | ecosystem: Environmental > Aquatic > Marine > Intertidal zone >...
CTTTCTGCTAATACAACAGGGTTCTTAGTAAGAATAACGGGCAAATCTCGGAAACATTTGTCTGAGAAAAATTCAGGCGTATCTTCAAGAAGAATCATAGAACCTGTTAGCGGTTCAATATAATATTCTACAATAACATCAAGAATGCTCTTATATGCCTCAATTTTATTTTCAGCCGCCTTAGGAGATTTTGTAGGTCTTGGGACAACACTACCACCTCTAAAATATGCCGAGCCTTTTACTTCCCTACCTACACTTTTTGGTTTTTCTAACATAGGTGCACTTCTCAAATCTATTTCTAAAATATCAATTAAGTTACAGAAAAATTTTACTGTGTTTTCATTTACAAAATTAACAGCGTCTGAGTATCTTGTAAATGTTTTGGTTTTAGTTACCCCACCTTTGAAATAATTAACACTAATAGTTAAATCTTTAAATCTATCAAAGAAGGATACAACATCTGAAGAATCCATCATAGGCATGTAATATTCAGTATCTTCTACCGAGTAAGTGTCTTTATAACTTTCAATGAAACTATCAAGTTCTTCATCTAAAAGTTCTTGAATATCTTGTTGAAAATCCTTTAAACCTGATAGGTCCAATTCGTCTTTTATCATTTTTATTGTTTGGTCTAAAATCTTTTGATTAATTGCGTAGGGAACTTTTCTATTTTTTATCAGAATAGAAAATAATGGGTCAATTTTAACATCTTCCTTTAAATCGTCTAATTCATCTAAGGCTTCTTTTAAATCATCATCCAAAGAGGGGTCAATTTCTCCTTCTATTTCACCTGATATTGGATTAAATACACTTGTATTGCCCATCTGACTTGTAATTTCTTCATTAGGTAGTAAATTTTTAAATTTATCGGGAACCTCTCTACCTACTTTATTTAAAAAGTCTTTTAGTAACATGATACTTTTAATTGAATCAGGAAATTCTCTTGAAATAATTGGGGAAAATTTCAAAATATAAGATGGTAAAATATTTTCACCTGTTAGTTCGTTTAATTTTTTCTGCTTTTCTTTTTCATTTTCAGTAGGTTCACGATTACTCGCTAAATTTGCTAAAATAGGGTTCACACCTTTTTCAAAGTCCATGACAAAGGCATTAAATAATGTTTCTTTACCTGACCAATAAGTATAATATTCCTTTCTCATTTCTGTTGGAACAGCAGAAATCTCTAATAAACTTCTCTTAAGGGCAGTTAATGATTCAAAGGTAGGAATTTTTCTGTCTTTAAAATCTTCTCCTACCTTTGTTTCAAGACTTTGTTTGAGTTTATCAAGAGCAGTAAAAAATTCTGGGGGTATGTCAAATTCAATAATATCACTTTTTCTATATTTTTTTGCACCTTCAATTGCAGATAATATATCTTCTTTTTCTTCTATGGCTTTTAATGAAGGTTTAATTGTTCTAGTTTCATTAACAATTCTAATAAATTCAGAAGGCATTTTCCAAACAGAAGAAGACATTCTATATTCTTTTAGAAACTTTCCATCAAAGGTAAAACCATCAGAAATTGCGCCATCATCTCCCCCACTTTCTAAATTAAAAAGTTCTGACATTATACGACTATATCTTAAGACCTTTTTCAAAATTTCATCTAATTGTTCCATTTTAATTTTTTCTTCTAATTTTTCATTAATTAAATCTAACAATTTTTCTTTACTTGGGTCTTCAAATGAATCTCTTTTAGAAATTCGTAATAGTTCTTTTCTAACTTGTCTGCTGAAATTATTAATATCCATTTTAATCACCTAATATATCCCTTAATTTAAATTTATATTCCTTAGTTTTATCAACAACTAATTTATTATTCTTTTTTATTTCCTTGTAGTAAATTACATCTTCATCCAGATTTTTAACAGATTTAGATTCCTCGGAAATGATGTATTTGGTATCGCCCTCAGTAATGGTTTGGGGAGGATTTGGTATTTGTAAATATTTCTTGGTTATTAAGTATTGCCTGATACCTGCCGACCTTCCCTTGACCTTTAGACCTTGACTTTTATATCTACCTTCTGTATCTTCGGCAATATTTGAAATATTTGTAATTAGAAGACTAACCAAGTTTTCTGATACAACAACTAACAATTCATTAATGACTTCTTTCAGTTTATCTAACTGTGGTCTTACCTTACTAACAATTTTTTCTTCAATATCTTCTTCAAAAATTTCGTTAGCAATAGCATATTCCAAAACTTCTAACCTATCATCCTCGGTTAATTCATTCCCATCCTCATTTGCTTCCTCAAGAACATCGTCAAAAAATTCATCAAGGGCTTTTCTTAAATCGTCTGTAAAATCAATAAAGGCATTATTGTATTGAGACATTTCTTCTCTCCCCAACAGTCTTTTGAATATGGTTATTAATGCTCTCATAGAATCCACGAAGGTGTCTTCGGAATTATCACTAAATAACTTACCCGTAGGAATGTATTGTTTAAAATCACCACTTACGGTATAGAGTTTATTAACTAGTAAATCATAGTCGTTTTCGTCAGAACTGATATAAGATGATAAAACGAGAGACAAAATACTCCTATTAAACCTGCTTAAACCTGATAGGTTTTCACGAGATAAAGCATAGTCAAGTTCACTATAATCAACATTTACATAATATTTTAAATCTGTATCAGGAATGTCTGAAAATCCTTCTGATTCAAGGTAGTTTTTAATATACTCTCTCTTCTCCTTTCCGTTTAATCCGCTAAGTTCTTCTTCTGAAATTTGAGAAACAGATGATTCAATTTGTCTTGATTCAGAAATAAACTTCTTGTAATCTCTAACGAAGGTTTCTCTATCTTCGTCTATTTGTCTCTTAAGATATGCAAGAATTTTATCAAGATTTCTCATATAACTAATTACTTGTCTTTGTTCTTCGGGTGTCCTTGAACCTAAACTCTTTGAAAGAATGGGCTTCATTTCATTGACAGATTCAATATCTGTGTCGCCAATCGTAATAGTCCTAGACGGGTCTTCATTTCTTTTTTCTCTCACATATTTAACTGCCCACAATGTTAAATATCTATTTTTAGATTTAACTGATGATTCACCCTTTCTGCTAAGTTGAATTTCTCTAACAAGATTATCAATTGAAGGTGTTTTAATAATTTCATATACAATATCAATGGAAGGTCCTTCCAAAGCAGAAATAAAACCTTCACCTGCATTGGCCTTATTAATATTAGTAATTAAACCTCTCAAATTAGTAAGGTTAATTTTACTAATTTTTTCAGCAATGTTAGGAACTAAAAGAAGTTCTAAAGAACCCTTTTCACCCATAACCATTTCACCGAGAGTCTTCCTTTTAATCTTTTTAGATTCCATAAAAGGACTTTTGGTAGGTTTTTCTCCAGGTTTTGAAACGCTTCTATCTCTTTCTTGATTAACTTCTTGTTCAATTTCTTGAATACCCGTAACGGTATATTTATACTGATTAGTAAAATAATTGAAAACCTTTTTATCAACATTGTTTGTAACATCTGGTTCTAATCTAAGTTTAAAAATTTCTTTGAGAGGTTCAGGATTGTCTTTAGAAATTTCTCTTCCAACCTCACTAACCCATCTATTTTTATTGCTTGTAAATTTCCCTCCCGTTTTCTCATCAATAAAATAGTGCAAGGCATATAAAAGTTCAACCGATGGATTAGAACCCATCTCGTTGTATAATTGTGTTAAGGTTTCAATAGTCCATTCTTTATTTGTTTTACCCTCAATGGGAATATCAAATTTGATTCCAAATTTTTCTTGACCATATAAGGGGTCTTCAGAACCAAATTCCTGTTTGATTTTTTCTAACTCTTCAATTCTATTTTCAATTTCTTCTAATGATACAGGTTTAAGTCTACTATTAAGCATTGAATAAACTACTTTATCCTCAACGGGCTTACCCGCCTTTGCGCTTTCTAATTGACTACGCAAATCGGTAATAACTGTATCTATTGATTTCGCCGCCTGTTCTCTTTCTGAGTCTGTTAATGATTCAATTTCTTGCTTAGTAGGGAGATTGTTTTTCTTAAATCTACTTGTAATATTACCAAGTTTTGATTTGAGAATAAACATTTAATGCACCTCACAATTGAGATTGCACTAAAATCATAAACGCAAGAAGAGTAGGTAAAAGAATTAGAATCTTTTTCTTATACTTCTCCAAACCTTCAAGGATTTCTTCTACATCACCCTCGCTAACTAAACCTAAGTCCTCAGCAATATCAAGAGCATCTTCTACTAAATCCTCTACTTCTTCAATTGTTTCCTTAATTTCTTCTTCTTTCATTGTTCATCACCTTCTTTAAACACGGCTTTACCTTCTTTGACAAGTTCAATTTTTGCTCGGCGTTCTTCAGCATCCATCATATGCATATGCTTCTGTGCTTCTCTTGCTAATTCTCTATCTAATTCGGCCTTCGCTTCCATAACCTTAGTTTGTGATTCAACGACGGCTGGATGCAATTCGGTTTCTGTTTGTTGTTCGGCCTTCCACAATTCAAGCATTGTAGCAAACGCTGGTTGAGCCGTTCCACCGATGATAGCAATAAGAGCAATAAATCCTTCTAAATTATCCAGCACAACTTCGGGCTTAAGAATACCCATAGCCACTACTGAACCTGCCGCCGCCATCCATAGATAAACTACGGGTAGGGCTGTCCATTTAATCATTCGGTCATTAACCGAGTCTTTGTGTCCTCTTCGTTCTGTTCTTACCATTTTACATCACCTGCGTTCCTGCTGCAATTGTAGTTAATACACCCATTAAACCTAATATTACCTTCTTCATTAAATCAAATCCCTGTCCGATAATAAGGCTTTGGGTTTCTATTGATGATGCTAACTCGGTTAATCTGCTACTTAACTCTAACTGATTTTCACTTAACCTTTCAATTAGTTCATTATGCTTTTGAATTTGCGTTTCCATAATGTCTAATCTAATATCTTGCACATCATCTTTACTCATTGTAATCTCTCTCCTATTAATTTTTTAGCCTCTAATTCATTAGCAGGTGTTTTACTGAACCTATTAGGAAACTTAGCAGTTCTTTTAAGATATTCTTCTGCTAATTTTTTTGTTCCTTCTATGCCGCCTATTCTATCCATTAAAACTTCATAAGTTTCAGGGTAGGTATTTTTTAAGTCATTTAATGTATTAGGATTCCAATTAGCAGGTGAATCATCAAAATCATCCAAAGTTAATTTTCTCTGTAATTTTCTTTCTAAGTCTAAAATAGTGTCCATACCTTCTCCACCTGCTTTATTCCAAATAGAATCCTTTACAACATATGTTGTTGTCTCAGGTCTTTTTAGAATTACCGTCCAACTCATTGTAATCTCTCCTTAAAAACCCATAGAATCTAAGTTTTGTTTTAATTGTTGCGCTCTACTTCTATCAACATTAGGATGAGTAACTAATTCATCCATAATCATAGATATTTTCTTTTTACTTTCATCTTCATTACCGTATTTACCAGAATTATATGATTCATTAAACTTGGTTCTATTACCCATTAATTTATCCATTTCAATAGTAATGTCGTTAAGTGACTTGGGGTTAAACTTTAGTATATCTTTCCAACTCATTGTAATCTATCCTTAATAAATTCCTTTTCTATTAGCATCTTCAACAGTAAGTTCGCCATATTTAAGTCCATCAATATTTTCGCGTTGCTTTTTTGTCTTTTTAACCCATCTGATAAAATCTTGATATGGGCCTTCACTTCCCCAAATCATATCCCATGTTAAGTCATCTCTTTGGTTTGTTTCTTGTTTATATCTCATTAAAATTTGTTCCATATATGTTTTTTGAACATCAACAACGGAAACTAACTCTCTTCTCATATCCACTATGTCCTTAAATCTAACTGACTCACCCCTATCTTGTGCATATCCTAGATTTTGTTTTAAAATGTCTTTCCAAGTCATGCTAATCTCTCCTTACTCGTCGTTATATTTTCTGTCTTCTTAATTTTATTTTTCCAACTCATTGTAATCTCTCCGCTACTGAATCTCTAATCTCCGTCCAAACTTCTGGATATTTTTCAATTAAAACCTTTTGAATAATTTCCACTTGTTGAACAACGACTGTTTCTTCTCTCTTGTGTATTAACTGCCCCTTAAACTCAAGCATATACTTTAGAGATTCTCTAATCTCCTTAGCCAACTTAGTAAGGGAATCAATTTGTTTTGTGGATAATTCTGTATTATCCAATAGTTCATTTACTTTGTTCTGCAAAGTATTTACATTTGTAGATAGAATATCTACCTCATTTAAATCAACACGGGCAATTTCTAATGCACCATGTTGTTGAACAATAGGTTTTAGATGCTTGAGAACATGTAATTGAATTTGACTTTCAGAGGCTTTAACAATTTCAGCAACTTCAGCCACCTTCATTTCATTATTATGAATTGCTACCTCTAAGTCTGCTCTATTTGGGTGTGTGCATAAAGGACAACGAGGATTAGAACTTTCATGATATTCTCCCAAATGATTCTGTAAATGTTTTTTTGAAGTTCCAGCCCACCAGCCTTTTTGACTATCCAATTCATCACAAGTTAAATTACCCGCAAGAATATCTTCTTCGTGAATATGATAATCAGGGTCTTGACAAAACTTACAGGATTTTCTAACCTTTCTTGACATATCTTAAACCTCCTGTAAATTAGGATATTTTACTAAAGTTCTTCTTAATGCTATCCTATGTAGTGCTTGACTATTAGCATTAGGGTTATATTGCTTTATTTCCTCTTTTTGTTGTAAGTAATACTGTTGTTGTTCTGGGTTCATTTTATAATTTTTTCCATCTACATTTCTACTCATTGGATTTACTGATTGACTATTTCGCCATCCTTCCCACAATTTTTGGTTTTCTCTATAAGATAATTTCTCCTCATCTACTTTAAGAATATCTGACCATGTTTTAGGTTCACCCTTTAATGTAAGTCCAGCCGATGCACCCTCATCCATCTTTGGGGTTTGATATTGCTTAATATCTTGTCCTAAAACTTCAAATACATTACGGATAGTAGCATTAAGAGCCTTATTGTTGAGAGGGAATCGCAACTTAACGGATTTAATTTTATCAATATTAGCAATTCTATCATACCCTTTAGCAAAATTCAAGAGGGCTGCTTCTTCTTTATTTCTAATAGCATAACTTTCTTCGCTAAATGCTGCATTAAGCCTATCTTTTAGAGGGTGTTTTGTTTTTTCACCATTTGCGTAGATACTTCTATTCTGTAAAACTTCAAGAACCTTTTCTTGAACACTTTTAATTTGAGCCAATTGCTTAGGACCTGCTGAATTATTATAGATTCCAATTTGTGTATCATCTTCAATTTCAATCTTTTCTACGGCTTCCTTAGCATCACGAGCGATGGCTAAAATACCTCCCTTTCCCGTTTGTGTGCTTCCTTCTCCCGTAATTGCTTGCCAAAGTGGAGGTTGTGCTTTACCTTTCTTTTCATCATACCACTCTTCTTCAGAAGTAGCCATTTTACCCTTAAATCCTTTTTTATTCTCTTGAGCCCATGCGGTATATTCATTATAGGCCTTTGTTCTATAATGTCCATAGACAGTTTTCTTTTCTACTTTGGGTTTCTTAGGGTCGTCAGTTTCTGCAAATTCAACGACAGTTTCAAAGGGAATATTTCTTGGATTCCATTTAGGATTTTTTAATATAGCAAACATACCTTCAATAGCAATATCTAATGCTTCAACATGTTCTGTTTCAATAACATCTCCATCTAAAATTTCTTCAATAGATGCAATTAAATCACCAAGACCATCAATGCTTCTTGCACCATCACGGGCATATGTAGCATCACCGTGTTGCATAACTTGTTCTAATACTGTTTTTGGTTTAGGGTCTTTTGCAGTTCCTCCGACAATGCCCCAATTATCACCATCACTCCATTTTTCTTTCCAAGCGTTGTAGGCAGCCTTGATAGCATTCGCATTAATACTTTGCGAAACATTATCAAAGTCTGTGCCTTCAAACTTACTCATCAATCATCACAACCGCACTTGCTCTTTTTCTTTTTGCAACCGCAACCGCCATATGTAATATTGTGAACGGCTGGCGTAAAACCTGCATTAGAGGTCATTCCTACTGCCGCTTGACCTCCAACTTTTAAAATTGATTGCCATGAATTTTCAACTTCATCAAACGATTTATATTCTTCTCTAAAGTCTTCATCAAACTCATCCGTATCTTCAAAATCAATTTTGGGTGCATTTTCCATTTCTTCTTCAAACTCACCTGTTTCTTTTTGTCCAAGTTTTCCTAATCTTGAAAGATAAATAATATTAAAATGATGTAAAGCATTAGCAGCAATTAAGGCAACAAGGTCATTATTTTGGACATATTCCTTAGCGGCACGAGCGATGTTATCCTTAATAGCAGACATTTCAACCTGACCACCTTCTTGTTCTAAGTTAAGGTCAATTTTAGTATCACTAAACATATCGTTAGTAATATTTTTAATAATTAAATCCATTTGACCACCAGTTTTTGACTCAAATAAATCTCCCCAAAGTTGCTTTGATTCCATTTCTGATAGTGGTTGTAATAAATCTTGAGGAGACATTTCCTCGGCCTCTTCGTCAAGGTAAGAATCTCTATCTGCTGTTTTTCTAATGGTAATAAATGCTTGGTCTAAAATAGAACTAATAATTTCAGTAGAGGATTTAAGTCCTGCTTGAGTTACTTCTTGATAAGCCTTAGAGTTCATTAAATTATAAACACTACCTTCATCAATAATTTCGCTTAACTCTTCGCTGGATAATCCTGTATCTTCCCCAAGTTGAAAAATAGAGTCTAAAAATTCTTCAATCATTTTTTCAGTTAATTCCTTAGCAAATTGCATAGAAGATTTTTTGAATTGTTTAAATGCCCCTGTGTCTTCTTTGTATTTATAGGGCATTCCACCTCCAGGCCCTCCTTCGGGTAATTCTCCTTCACCTTCAATTCCTCCTGATAATTGTTCCATTAATTGTTCAAAATTATCATTAGTAGTAGCAAACCAATTTGCTAAATCTGTTGAGGGCATTTCTTCTGAACCTGAACCTCTAAACTTTGAATAATCTTCTTCGTCAAAGCCCTTTCCTTCTCTAAAAGTGTAAGTATAATCATCTCCTTCATTCTCCCCACGCTCATATGCTGCCCTTCTTTCAGGTTCGCTTTTCGGAGGTGCTTTTTTACCTCGCTTTGTATAACGACGACCATATTCATATTCATCATCATCTGCTTTTAAAATATCTTCCCACATATTTATTCCTCATTAATTTTTTCAAGGGATTTAATAATTTCTAAAGGCATACCCAAGTTTCTACCTTCTTTAATAAATGCCTTTAATGCACTTCTCCAATCGCTAATATCTTCTTTTGAAATAGTTTTTAAATAGTCCTGCCATGTCATATTATTCTCTCCTTAAAATGTCCCAACTTTTTTTCATAGCCCTACAATTTTTGTATTCCGTAGATGCTTCTACTGCGGCTCGCTTAATTAAGTTAGCGATTCCTAATAGCATTCTTGTTGGGAGTTTTTCTATTCTAAAATAGCGACTTGCGATATTATTAACCTCAGTTACTGCATCTCTACCGCCTGTCATTGACTTTAATTTGTCAAGAAGTTCTATAAAATCTTTACAGTTGAGTTGATAAACATTTAGTGCTTGGATAATCATTTCTCCATCCTTCAAATTAACCCCTCCTGCTAATTCCTTCTTAACAACTTCCATAAATCTATCCTTTGCTTCTTCACAACAGTCTCCGTAAGCAACGGTATCAGGTTCGTCATAATATTGTTCAAACCTATTCTCGTCGTCTTCAATAGAATATGCAAATTGTTCTGTCATTTATTCACCCATAATTAAATCTTTATTTTGTTTTTTCTCTTCCTCATCTAATTTCTTAGATTGGTAGTCAAACCATGAGTCTAATAATTTACATCTTGTCATAATACCACCTAATAAGGTTTAGTCCAAAGACTTGCCTCCTTTAACCTACAAGCATAACACATATCGGAAATTCTGTTACATCTACTAAGACATGATTCGGTAGATGAACCCTCTTTAATAATTTCGCACATAGGTGTCCCTCATATCTTTGACGATTAAACTTCTTTATAAGAATTACTATTTCTTCTTTTATGATTTGGTTTGTTCGGCCTACGCTTTTCGCTCTTTTGACTCGGTTCTCCTGATTTTCGCTTTATGGGTTTTCTCACCTTGTTTTTGTTCGGCACTCAAGAACACCCTCCCAACCTTTCTTTATACCATAATTCATAAAATCATGAGGAATTAAAATATCAGCACAATTATTTTGTAAAAGAGCAATCCAAACCTTTCTGTATGAGTCCATGTATCTTTCATAGTCCTTATCTACTAAATTTTTTGCATCTGTTGAAAGACTTGAATTGTGGGGATAGACCCAATCTTCGTAAAACTTCCAGCCCACGAAATTTCTATCTGCCCACTTATCTAAATTAGTAACAATATTTTGACATGTATCTCTATGAAACAATGCATGTTTTGCCGAGTCTGTATATAATTTTTTAAGTCTCTCAAATTCCTTTCCAGCATCACCTCCTTTATTTAATAATTTAAGAAAATCATCCCACATACTATTTTTATCTCTATTTTCATAAATCATTTCAACATAATCATCATCAGGAATCCAGCCTCCTGTGTCATAGAATGTAGGCACACCTACCATCCCATCACCAAAACGATTATTTTCTTCAAAAGAAGTAGCCTCGTCTATAATTTTTGCTAACAATTCACAACATTCATTGTCGTCTTTATCAGGTTTAACATAATCTCTACTTGAAGTTTTTTGACTGGAAATTTGGATATTTTTTAAAATATCACTCCAGTATTTATTCACTTTGTTTCCTCCTAATAAAATGAAGTCCTTTTCCTTTCCTTTCTGTTTCTACTAAACCAAGTTTAAGAAGTTTATTAACTAAAGAACTTTTTCCTAAAGTATCTTTATAAGGTCTGTTATTACTTTGTTTTAAATCAAGAGTTCTATCATAGAAAATATCAACATCCATCCATTCATCAGTTAATAAATTAGCGGCGGCTTGAAGATAAGGTGAAATACGCCTATTTCTAATATTATATTTTAAAATTTGTTTCCAACTCATATTCATTCCTCTTCAGAACTTCTTAATGGCTTCGGTCCGAATTTATCCCAATAATCTCTCCCTCTTCTTTCACGAAGGGATTTCTCTCTTTCTTCCCTTTTTCTTTGTTCTTGTTCTTGAAGTCGCTGAACCAAATCATTTTCTCTATCTCGTTGTTCTTCAATTTCATTTCCATATTTTTCCATATATTCTTCATAAGAAAAAGGAATATCAAAAGGCATTTTAGGGTCTGAAGAATCTAATGCATTAATTTCATCAAATATTTCTTTTTCAATTGGTTTAAGAGATGAAAAATCTTGGTCACTTGATAAAGTCCTTAACTTCATGTGGACTCTTTCCGCAAATTGTTCCATTGTCATTAAATCACGAATATTGTGTTGGTTAGCGTTAGCATACTGCATATATCTCATCAGTTTTGCACTTTTTCTTTGGTATTTTAAAATGTTTTTCCAATTATTCATGGTGTTCCCTTCCTCCTTTTATATGTTTTACAAGCGGCACATGTTGGTCGGCATCTTTGCTTTGTTCCTTTAGAAGCATCCTTTCTTCCACAAGGTTTTGCTCCTGCTTTATCATCTTCACATGATTGACAAGAAACCCAACCCTTTACTTTCGGTTTTCCTTTTTCGCCTCTAGCCGATTGTTCAAACCATCTTTTCAAAGGATTAGCCTTATTTACAGATTCACCCCAATTCTTTGCACCTACTTTGCGACATTGAACTAACGCCCCTGAAGCATATGCTGAAGGCCACTTCTTATAACGACTTCTAACTTTATGATAACAAGCATCTCTTTTACCTTTAGATTTACTTTTTTTCTGTAGAATGTCTTCCCAAGTCATTTATTATAACTCCTTAAATAAATCTTCTAATACTTCTTTAAAAGTTTTAACTATATCCGAGTAATTTCTTCTTTTTATAACATTAAAATGTAAGTCCCCAAGCACATCATAAACTTGTTCAAATAAATATTCTAAATCCTCAATACTAGATTCTTTGATTAACTTTTTCCAACTCATTGACCCTCACCCCCACTTTTAATAGACCACTTATTATTAAATAAAGGATGCTTTTTATAATTAGCATTTAGATAGGCAACAACCTTTTCCTTAGACGGTGATGAGAATTTAAATTTTCTTAGAATAGCGGTATAAATTTCTTCAAATAATTTATCTTCCGCAATCATGGAATCAACCATTGATTCCCAAGAATCTGATTTTTTAAATATAGTAGAGGGTTTATCTCCGCCCAAATCTCTTCTCCTTAAGTTCACATTAGTGAGGCCGTGACTTTTAACCCATTTAGGAATTTTAGTTTTCATCGCCCCGTCTAATAAATGGTTAATATATCTTTTAGGTGCGCCACTTATAGGGCCTGAAATCTTTCCATCAACGCTATGCCTTTTAATATGTTCATCTCTTAAATTATCAATAATATATTGTTTAAGTTCATCTGAACTAAATTCATCTTTACCAACTACATAATCGGCAATCATAGCCTTAATAGTTTCTTCAACTAATTTTCTATTCTTACTTCTGGCTTGCTTCAATGTAGAGTCCCAAGATTTTTTTATTGGTTTATAGGTTTCTCCTTGTCCACCTGATAGAGAAGTCCTTGCCTTTTTATGGTGTGACCTAATATATCTTGGAACTTTTTGGTCCATATATTTGCTACGCCCACTAGTAATATCTTTTAAATCTCTTAAACCTGCACCAATAATTGCAGACTGTTGAGCCTTTGTCATATCAGGATTATCTTCCCTTATTTGAGCATCTAAATTATCTATTAGAAAATTTCTTAAATTAATAACTATATATTCTTGGTTGGTTTCAAAAAATTTATCAATTAATTTTTTCATAGAAGGCCAAACAAGTTTAGCAGACTTTGAAGTTGTCGCTTTAATAGTCAATTCCCAAGACATTCATATCACGCCGTTTCAATTAAATGTAACATGTATTTTACCAGAGTCTCTAATTCATCATCTGTGATATTTTCAAATTGTTCTTGTCGTGTTCGTGAACGAGGCTGCGGTTCACCTCTTGCTCCAGGTTTTAATGAAGTGTCGTCAGTAGTTTCATAAATACTTGCTAATTTAGATGCGATTCTTGCTCTATTTGGAACAGACATATTTATAACTTTATCATTAAAATATCTAATAGATTTATCATCAGAAATTCTTCTTTTGTTTGTGTTTTCCGCAATAGGATACATTTCTCTCATTTTTGTATTTAATCGTCTCGCCATTTGTAGGGGTAGGTCTGCATCTATTAATAGTTGAATAAACATAATAATGTTACTATCAACCTTTAAAATATCTGTCCACGTTTTTTCTTTATAATTTTCTGACAATTTAAACTCTCCTTGTCCTCTTCTTTTTCTACCTTTAAATAAATTTTGAATTTCTTGTAATACCATCTTCAATCTTCCACCTGATGCCTTATTAGTTGTTTTAGTTGAAACTGTTGTAACGACTGTTTTCGCATCAACTTTATCTTTATCTTCAAGTCTCCTAACCTTGATTGTTAAATGCTTTCCTCCTTCTTCTTTATCAACAATGGTAAATCCGTTTTCTTCTAAATATTGTGATAGTTTCCTCATTCCCTTCTCTTTCTTTTTCTGAAGTTCATCAAACCAATCCATAATTACCAATCCCTACAAGCCAAACATCTTGGAGAATTATTTCCCGCCTTACAAGTCTTACAATTATGCCTTGCTCTAAACTGACTTCTACGCTTACCGCTTCTTTTACCAGAAACAGTAACTCCCCTTTGCCCCCAATGCCTTCTAACATATCCTTTACCGTCAGGGTTTTTAACACACTTCATCCATTTTTTACCCTTTCTTGTTGAAGAGGTCTTTTTTGTTGCTCTTGTGCAACGACCACCTTTACAAAGAGTATTTTCCCATGACATTTTAATCACCTTAACTTAAATTGAAAACTGAATCCATTTCCCCTTCTAATTCTACTAACAACATCAATATTATAAAATTGTTCAAGTTCTGCATCAGTAAGTTCTTCTATAACATCTCTTGCCTTTTCTGGAAATCGTTCCCAATCTTTTGAAGGAATATTAACTTCATAGTCTGAAGACCATAATTTTTTAGGTGAACGGTTTCGTCGGGCATAACTGGCCGCATAAGAAAATCCATCATCTTCGTCTTTTTTGATTTTATTAGCATAATTTTTATCTCTATACTCTTTTTCCCATTGATTGTAACGCGCCCTTCCCCCTTCCAAAGCGACCCTAACATAAGGGTCTAAATATTTTTTTGCAATACCTCTTTTTCTTGTTGGTTCGTTAGTATTTCTACCAGCCGCCGTAGCGTCAAAGGGTCTTTTGATAATATCTTCCCACGACATTTTAATCCTTATCCGTAAATGGGCCTCTACTTCTTACTTCGTGATAGCCTGTATCTTTACAATGGTCGCAACCTTTACCCTTACACTTAGGGCACTTGACCTTAGCCTTTTTCTTTAGTGCTTTGAAATCCTCACCCGTAATTTTATCTTTAGGTTCAGACACTTGTGCAATTTTCTTTTGCTTGGGTGAAAGTTCTGCTTTCTTTGCACATTCCTCACAACCGCATCCCATTTTTTCGGTGCAATTGGATTTTAAAATACTTCGCCAACTCATGTTGCTCACCCCATTATTTATTTAACTATTATATAACCTTATCGTGATTCAAATATGTCTTCAATTTCTGTAAGAATACTCGGAGGAATGCCTTCATTTAATTTTAACTGTATGGATAATGTAGTCGCAATATGTCTTCCCCACGAGAAAAATATACCAATTAATATCTTTTGGGAAGAAATTTCTTTAGTATAAATAAATTCTCCTTCACCCGCACCATCGGCTGATGGGGCTCTAACTGCTACTTCAACCATATTTTCCCCTTTGTATTTATCAATAGTTTCTAAAATTAAACAGCAAGTTTCTTCATCTAAATCTTTGATAAAGTGTGTTTCTAAAGATAAGTTATTAGATTCATTTAATTCCTTAGAGGTCATTCCCTCATAATAATCCTTAACATAAAATTTGGAATATCTGCTTTCTCTCGTTGGGTTGTCCATATCAAATTCATCCGAATAACTAAATTCCATAATTTTCTCTGCAATTTTAAGAAGTTCTTCCTTACATGTTGGTTCTTCTGGCTTGACATAGTTTTTACCTGATGTTTTCTGTGAGCCAATTGTAATAGATTTCTTAACATCCCCATTCACATATTTTTCGTAAATAGCAATTAGTTTTGAAGCAATAAATGGTGAGGGGTTAGGGTCGTTGATGTGTTTCTTAAGTTCCAATTCTGCATTTAAGAAGCGTTCAACAATATCATAAACAGATGTTCCATTCTTCTTTGCTTCATCTAAATCATATAAAATAGTATCATTCCAAATTTTAACTGAAAATCTAAACAATTCCTTTCCTTCTCCGTATCTTGTAACAAAAATTAATGGAGAATATTTAGTATTTATAGACAAGCCCGCCCCAGAAATATTTAATCCTCCCACTATTGCATCATAGCCTCCTTTTGGTGTATCTCTAAAGTCTGTAATTGATTTATTATAAGTAAAATATATTCCTGCTGGTGTATTTCTAAAATCTGTCTCTACATCCATACCAAGAATAGCATCTCTTATTTCACATAGGATTTGATTATCTACTTGTTCAACCTTGTTATCAATAATAAGAGTAGCGTTTCTATCAAGAGCATTAATCATTTTATTAAAAATTCTATGGAGTTCTCTCCACCATTCTCTACAATCTTCATCGTCTTTGTCAGGTTTAACATAGTCCCTGCTACTTGTTTTTTGACTACTAATTTGAATGTTTTTCTTCACATCAAATTTTTCTCTAAGATAGGAGTCATATATTTCAATAAGTTTTGCGGTCATTATGGGACTTTTGTTATCTATATTAATATAATCTAATAAATCTAATTCAGCATTTTGAAATTTCTTTACTAATTCTAATGCTGAGGCAGGTTTATAAGTCATTATATTACTTGTATTTTCTTCAAGCGGGATAGTAATTTCATCCTTATAAAGCCAATCTTTTAAATAAAGACCTACAAATAACTGTGGAATATCATCTTCAATTGCTATACTAATACCTGTATCTTTACCACCAAAGCGTGATTTTAAATAACCTGAAGCAACTGAAAAAAATTGAGTGTCTGTATTTATCAAATGTTCTTTTAATTCACATAATTCTTCATTAGTAAAATTTGTAAGGTCATGTTCCTTTAGTGTTCTATTTTTATCTATTGCTAAAATTAACCTATCTATGATTGCAAATAGACCACGCCACCATTTAAAGCAATCCTCATCATCTTCGTCTGGCTTCACATAATCTCTACTTGAGGTCTTTTGTGAACCAATTTGAATTGTGGACTTTTTTAAACCGTCCTGTCTATCTTCCCATGTATTAAATAGTTCAATAGAGGCAAATATAAAATCAGTCATATAAATAGAATGATTAATATGTTTTCCTATTGGTTTGTCTGAAGACCTTGGGATGTTATCAATTTTAACTATCTTATCATAAATATATTTTCCATCAACTAGCATAGTGATTTCTAAAATAGGTATTTGACCTTCAAATTGACTACAACTAAATCTTACCCTTACACCACGGTCATGCGAGCCAAATGCTGCAACTACACGATAAAATCTTTTTAAATCAGGCTTTGCATTTTGTTTTATAAATGTGGGTTCTTCCTCAATTATAACTTGCTTCATTTCACAGGATAATTCCTTGCTCATCCAATCAACATTCCCTCTATATCCTACCCTACTGTTGTCTCCACGCCAATTATCTAAAAGTTCATCACACATATCCATTAAATCTATCCACCATTGACGACAATCTTCCTCATCTACATCTGGTATTTCTTCACCCTCATCTTCTTCTGGTCTTACATAATCACGGCTACTTGTTTTCTGCGAACTAATTTGTATGTTCTTTAAAATATCTTCCCAATTCATCCTAATGCCTCCTTCATATATAGCATAATTTTTCTTGAAATTTCTTGGTATTTTTTCATTTGCATTTCTGGTGGTCCTGCATATTCCCACCTAAGACCTGTATAATCTGGTTTAGTTGTGGCTGCTTGGAAAAACAAAACATCAATTCTATTAGATGTGCTGGTCATTTCATAAACTATGTAAAAGGTTGTATCGGGTAAATCTTTCAATTGTTTATTCGCTTCAGGAACATCAACAGATAGTTTAAAATTAACTCTTTCTCCCGACAAAATAACTTGTGATTCAAATATAAAAGAAATAACACCCTTTTCAAATTTACTTGGCTGCTTATTAAGTTTTATTCCATTCTTAAGTGGGCACCACAATTTCTCATTAGTGTATTCTTTGAAAGGTTCTATATTCATTTCTCGCTCAACAATCTTATCTCCTTGCACTAAGTAATATAACTGTTTAAACCATTCAAGGCAATCTTCAGGTTCATCGGGCTTAACATAGTCCCTACTGTTTGTTTTCTGACTACTAATTTGTATGTTTTTAAAAATCTGAAACCATTTCACGATAACCCCCTCCTAATAAAGTCACGAATTTCTTGGAAGTTTCTAGAAAATATATCAATATCAAGTTCAGAATGACTTTTATCATCTTTTAAATTAACAATACCAATAGAAGTAGACACATAATCATACCCTTTATTATATGGTCTTAGTATACCATCATCATGAACTCTTTCAACATACATCTGAAAGTATATATTCTTAAAATTTTCCCTAATAACAAGTGTGCTATTAGGGTCTGACTTATCTTTCAAATTCATTAATTTATCTAACACCCAACAGAGTTCTTCTTCTGTCCAATTATCTGGCGAAGAAAATGAATAAGAAAAGTCTATCCCGTTCCCCATTCCTATAACACTTAATGTGTTATTATGATAATAACTATCTTCATAATATTTCCTTGTAATCAAATTGGGTTGGTCAGATAAAGCCTTGATTAAATTTTGCAATCGTCTTAAACAATCCCCGTCTTCTTCATCAGGTTTTACATAGTCCCTACTACTCGTCTTTTGGGAACTAATCTGTATATTCTTAAGAATGTCTTTCCACTTCAGAATACCAACACCCCCTCTATAACATCTTTAAGTCTATTTACTAACTCTTCGTTCTTACTTCCATCATTTCCATAATTACCTTTGAGATATTGTCTAACACGGATATGAATGCCGAGAACCTCGCTTGGAAATTTATCAATTCTATGTCCCACCTTCCCCACAACTACTTCATATACAAATTCATTATAACTTTCAGTATAGTTAGATGTGGTTCTCGCAATCTTGGCCTTTCTTGTATGTATTATAAAATTACCATAATCCTCATACACACTATCTCCTTCTGGAGTTTTTTCATATTCTTCAATAGCACGACAATAAATTTCGTCGGGAACTACCATTTCATTATCTAATTGATAATAACTGCCTATATCAAAATTATATATTAAGGCATCTTGTTCTTGTTTCTTTCCTTCTTCAATAAAAAAGAAAGAACCTGGAACTACACCAGCCGCCTTTCTCATTCCGTCAATTTTAAGAGACTCCAGTTTTTTTATAACAGCAAGAAATCTTTCTTTACAATTATTTTCAGGTTCATCGGGTTTGACATAATCCCTTGAGGAAGTCCTTTGACTACTAATCTGTATATTTTTGAGAATGTCTTTCCACATTAAAACTTCCTCCAATCATTTCTTTTGAGATATGTTGGTTCTTTATCTTTAGGAATACTAATAGTAACTATGCCATCGTCATATGGGTCTTCATTAAGTAAGTTAAAATTATCTACATCACTTGTGGAGAAGTTTTCAAAAATTTGTATTACTACATGGTCTAAACCATTTATTTCTCCTAATTGTATATAACAAAATATATTAACCATATTTATATCTGTAAATACCATTCTATATGTTAATTTAAGTGCATGATTGTTACCTATATTATGGATTATGTCAGCCTCAAAATTATCATCTGCATAGAACTCAAAAGCATCTGTATATTTAAAAAGGTCTTTTTTATTACCCTTAAAATCTTCATCTCCGTAAGGATTGTATAATAAAAAGGTGTGCTTATTAATATATTCTAAAGCCTTACAGAAAATTTCATCAGGCCAATCTACATCAAGTTCTTCAACACTACTATCCCAAACATTATCTATAAAATTCAACATGTTCTCAAATCTTTCTCTACAAGTTGTATCATCTTCATCTGGTCTAACATAATCTCTTGAAGAAGTCTTCTGACTACTAATCTGTATATTCTTTAAAATTTCAAACCACATCTTTTTTACCCTCCTCAACAGCCTTTTCATGAGAGCGAGACATTAACTTTAGTAATTGCCCACCTGAATTTAAATGTTTATCAATGACTTTAATCTCATCAAGGTAATCGGATGGAAAAAAATTCATTTCCTTCCAAAAAAAACTACCATCAAAAAGTTCTTCTCGTGTGGTATCTTCTATACCAACAGAAAGAAGGCACTTGTAATCATACCCATACATGCCTGTATCTATTAACATTAAAGTTTTGGCAGGGTTATAAAAATTTTCTATGTATAAAGTATCACCCGCATCTCCAACTTGAGTGAAACCTGCCTTTACATCTTCTCTCATTTTACAAAGTTCGTCCTCAGATTTCTCTGCTATAAAATCAAATTTAAATTCATGTCCACTATTTGCAGGGTGAAGTTTAACTCCGAGGTTGTTAAACAAATTTTCCAAATCTTCCCACCACTTCCTACATTCACCACCATCTTTATCAGGCTTTACATAATCCCTTGATGAAGTCTTCTGACTTGAAATCTGAATGTTCTTCAATAAGTCAAACCAGCCCATAATAATCAACCTTCATTATATTTCTGCGCCTGTAAATTAAACGGGTCATAAGAAAGATGTTTAGTATTGTCTGCATTCTTATATTCTTCAGATTCATATTCCTCATAACCATTCATAGGTTCATGTCTGGTTGGTCTTCCTTCTTTTGCCTTTTCAGCCATTAGTTTATGAAAGTTATATCTTCCCCCATATACCCTTTTTACTTGTGTTCCAAATCTGTCAGACTCATACCAATATTCTTTATAGTCTTTCTTTGCCTCTTTCATTTCTCTTAAATGATAAGAGTATCTGCTTTCTGCACTTAATAAATAATACCTTTCGGAATTCTTTCTGAGTGTATCAGTCCACCTCATGTTATAAACCATAATTATTTTACTATATTAACACTATGCACAATAGGTATAAATATATACCCAATGCTTTTTCAAAAAATGCCCGCAAATTTTTTTGGGACTAGCAAAAATTTTTTTTATAATATAATTCTATTTCCAGAATAAAAATTAGCCATACATATTATTATTTTTATCATCTTTAGATTTAGCAGGTGGTTGTTTAGCAGCATTCTGTAAATAATCAATAACGGCATCTTCAAAATCATCTGTATTTGTCATTGAATCTACCTCTTGTATGTCTGCAAATTTGTTAATTTTATTATTATATTGGCCGACAATCTCAATAAAGTCATTTCGCAAATCTCCAAATATTTGTTGTATCTTTTTCACATTTCTTTCTGGAGGTTTGGCCGTCTTCATATAATATTGATAGAAGTCTTCCCAATCTGCGAAATGAATTTCTAATCTTTTCATAATTTCCTCAAGTATGGGGTTTGGTTTATCGTCTGGCTGACCGTTTATATAAAAATTGAAGACCATTTTGGTATCTCCTTGTATGTAGTAGGTAGTTTATACAGATATAAGGCTATGTATTCCTGGCTTAGCAGCAAAATTACACTATAATGTTAAATGATTACCTGAAAACGGTAAATTGTATGAGTTAGGGGTCTGCAAGATTTGCGATTTTCACTATGGTGGCTTTTGACAATGCTACCATGTTAAGTTTTATTTTTATTTAGAAAAAAATTGGGAACCTCCAAAGTAGAACCATATGGTAATAACTTTGTGGAATTTACCCTATACCTATGGTGCGAGGCATGTTATCGGTGAACCAAAAATGACCCAATACATTGTGATGAAGAAGAATACCGCCGACCAATGGGTGCTTTTCAAGCATTCCACATACCGAACCCTCGGTGCAGCCCAAAAGGTGATTGATGAACACATTGACTTGATGGTGCTTCGTGCGCTTGACAATGCTGTTCGGATGCATTCGGCTGTTCGTGGTGTGAACCGTGAAAAATACCTCAAGATGCGAGCCGACACCATCAACGCTCGGAAAGGGTTCAAAATTGTCTCAATGACGGAGGTCTTTTGATGGAGGATGAATGACCTCCATCGGGGCAGAATCGCAAGGTTCTGTCCCACTCACTAATACAAAGTGCCCGTATCGTTATGCGAACCATATGGTTGTAACTTTGTGGTATCAACCTTATGTTAATTCCAAAAGTCATGTTATTGCCTAAGGAGGCATAGACAATGGAAGAAGAAAACCAAGAAGAGAACAAATACCTAACCGAAGAACAAATCATCCAATTGGGTGAATATGCAGGGGTGAAGAAAGGACAGACATATTGTAGCATGAACAATGTGTTCACTAACTTCGTCTACCTAATATCCACCCTTTTGGGTATGCCCACGGAGTCCCGAACAATGAACTTTGATTGCTTTCAGCGAGTCTTTCAAGAATTACCTGCTGATTCGTTCACCCGATTGGACAAAACCATGTCGGGTTTGAAAGAGGCATTGGATGATAAAACCAACGCCCTACAAAAAGTCCGAAAAGCCAACGGTGATGTTGAACGAGCCGAGGAAAAAGAACGACGATTGCGTATTCAAGCAAATCGAGAACGACACATGTGCGACATTCTCCGACATTGGATAATGGAAAGCAAAGACTTGAGCGAGGACTTTTACGAATATTAATCATAATACCTCCGAAACGGGGCATATCGTGGACTTTGGGCAGGTTCACGGTATGTCCCACTTCGGGGCTTTCAACCTCAAATTTTATTTCAATCCATATGGTTGCCGCTTTGCAGGCATACCTTATCAAAATTAAAATATAAAAAAAATTATTTTTTGAAAAGGTGCAGGGTTTTGTTTCGGCGGAGGGAGGCACACGAACAAACACTTACGGATTCTATGAAAAAAACCCTGCAAAAAAAAGTTCAAATCCAGAGGTCAATTAGCCGTTAGGCTTAATCTTCCTCCTCAAGCGTCTGAAGAATCATCTTCATCACCTTCTTCTTGATTTTCGTCGGCAGGAGGTAGTGCGATAGTCATTCCCTCTTCAAGAGAGAAGTTTCCATCCCATCGTCCATCATTGAACAATTTCACAAATCGTTGCTTCATAGCGAAAGCACGAGTTTTTGCGTATTCAACAGCATCAGGATAAGGTTGTCCACCTTCTTCTTTGTTTCGGCCAGAACGAATAGCCGTGATTTGAACAATTTGATTGTTGTTCCAATAATCAATGGCTGCTTCGTAAGTCAAGTCGTAAATATCCGAAGTGGATTGTTGAACATGTGCAGGAAGATTTGATGGCTTTCCTTGAGAAGTCGGCCAATCCATTTCAACATTTGCGCCATGTTCCCGCTTCCATTCACGGCCTTCATCAAGGATTTGTTTCCAAAATGTTTTCCGCTTTGCAGGGTTTCGGTTTCCACGACGGATGTTCATGCGAATAAGTTCCACACCATCTTCAATCGTTTCGGTTGATGAAAGAAACTCTTGGTTTCCAGCATGTGCTAAAAATGTTTCAACATCTTCAACACGGCTGTTCCATGCTTCATCTTCCATGCTCAGGTCTTTCGGTTCATTATTTTTCTTTGGCATTTTTTTCACCTTTTTTTTTCTGTTTGTTCCCATTGGGGGAACGATAACAGGGGTATCAAATCGCTGATAAGGTGTTGTAGCAAAGCACAAACCATATGGTTCTACTTTGTAAGAACCCTGAAATAAAAAAATAAAAAAAGGTGTATGTTTTTTTAACCCCAAAGCCCAAGAGGATAAATTTCAATGGAAAGAAACATACAAAACTTCCCAAAGAATATAATTTTAGATTCATTCGTTTAACTTACGCAATTCCTCCGTGATTTGCTTTGTTGCTTCTTGAACAATAGCCTGCAATTCTTCCATAGTGTCGGCTTCACAACGCAATTCTCCACAAACCCAATTTTGGTATCGGTCTTGCTTGAGTTTAACCACAAATGGTTTTGGTTGTTGTTGCATTTCTTCTTTCTTCTTACGGAACATTTCAATCACCTTTGTTAATAACACGCTCTTCCCAATCTAAAATATCTTCAATTGTAAAATTTTGACAATATGAATTGAACCTCCCAAGCAACCTTTTCATTAGATAATCAGCAACCGCTTCGTCTTCAATCATGAAATTGATAATATCAACATCCGACCATCGTGGTGCGCCATCAAGAGAAAAGCCTTCTGAAATTGTTCGGAGGAACATAACATAATCCATTGGTTGATTATGTGGACATTCTTCATTGTGTTCATCATGTTCTGCATTATTGCAGGTGCAAAAACGGTTAGCGTTCATTCTTCTTCACCCCATGTTTTTCGTTGATATTCTCCAACATTTTCTTCCCAACACTTATTACACATACAATTAGAGAGAGTGTCTTTTAGACAAATTGTAAAATCAAGTTTAACTTGCTTCA
>Ga0255772_10001442_pt1 | contig 23756 bp, 25 predicted proteins | sample 071ome_34_FD_179970 | JGI IMG/M metagenome (GOLD analysis project Ga0255772, IMG submission 179970) | Coastal salt marsh microbial communities from the Groves Creek Marsh, Skidaway Island, Georgia - 071411BT metaG (version 2) | ecosystem: Environmental > Aquatic > Marine > Intertidal zone >...
CGCACGGTGCTCCCTGGGTAGCAGTAGCAGATGTTCCCAAGGAACTGCGTCCTACCAAGAAGCAACTAATGGATTATCAAAAGGACGGAACCACTGATCCTAAGTTCTTTGAACGCTGGAACTGGGTCTTGGACGAAATGATTTATGCGTTTGACTGTAAGGCAAACAAGGATGATGTGTATATGCGCTTTGATATTAAAACACAACGAGAAGCAATGGATGCTGAACAGGAAAGAATATCAAATGGCTTCCGTTTGTTTGGCAGATACTATGAGAATCTATGGGATTAATTCTTTTTAGTATGATTTTTCTTGACAAATGATATATATCGTCATATACTTTAATTTTTGTTAGAGGAGCAAAATTAATTGGCTGGTAGAAAAAAAGTAAGATCAGCACCGCAAATTAAGAGAGGTAATAAACTTACTGAACCAACTTGGGAAGGTTGGGAAAAAATGAGCGGTGAAGAATACCATAGATTAAAAGAAGGTATTCGTTCTTGGTATTATTCCAACTTCAAGCCTGACGATCTGTATCCTTCAATCTTTTCCTACATGGAGAAGTCTGAAAAATACAGTAAGGATGATATTAAAAATGTTAAAAAATTGCCTAAATGGAGGCTTAGCACAACTGCTGCAATTCTTAGCAGAATGCTGCTCAGCGGAATGCCGGCATATAACAAAAAGGAAGCGGAATACTGGGAATCATTAGCGGGAACAACAGGAAAGTTAAAACCAAGTAATGAATGGCTTGAGAAAAATTTGGATGAATGGATCCCTTTAGGGAAAAATATGATAGAGGAAGAAAAGAAACAAGAAGAAGTTAGTCAAGAAAAATACGTTCCGACCATACAGGAAAGAATTAGAGAAGCAACTTCAATCATGTGTGAATTTATAGAAGCAGCATTTGATGATTTCCTTGAAGGAAAAAGAACTGACTTCAGAGATGTTCAGCCAGCAAAACAATTAAGAATGCTTGGGTGCAAACAACCACACGCAAGATTAATTTCAATGCATTACATCAATCATCTTGAAGAATACAAAGAACTTCTTAATCCACCCGATACATCTAAAATGGATGAATTACAAAAGGATTATGTACAACAATTGAAAGATGCATACTCTCACTATAAAAAACCCGAAGTAAAAAAACTATACGAATTCTGTGTTTCAATCATAGGTGCTTGTGATGCCATCATTGCAGAATCCAAGGCTAATAGGAAGCCAAGAAAAATGAGCAAGAAGGCTCCTGAACAACTTGTGAAAAAAATAAAATATAAAATTTCCGATGAAAAATATTCAATAGCCAGCATACCACCGGAAAAACTAATCGGTGCAAATTGCTTGGTTGTGTTTAATGGCAAAACAAGAAAACTTGGAATCTATTATACCAGCGTGGAAGATCCATTGGGTGGTGGTAGAGAAGGTAGCGGACTAAACATCAAGGGAACTACATTAACAAGATTTAGTGAAGAAAAAAGCGTTGCCTGCACCCTGCGTAAACCCATAGATCAACTACAGGAAGTAAAAGAGTTAAATACACGTAAGAAGTTTGAAAATTGGTTTGAAAAACTTACTACAACGCCGGTAAAAATGAACGGTAGAATTAACCAAGAAACCGTTTTAGTGGCTGTATATTAATGATTATAAGGGATTCTTTTACACAATAAAGAATAAATAGTAGTATGAACAGAGAACAGATCACCGCATCATTAGAAGCACTTAAACTTGCCCTGTTAGAAGACGGAACGCTAACGGCTAATTCTTCTATCAGTTTTACTGATAATGTCTATAATAAGGGCATTTATTGGGCAGGCAAGGACTACACAAAACAACTTACACTGTTTCCTAATCCTGATAGATTATTTACAACTGAAAATATTGATTTACAGAAAGGTAAATCATATCAAATTGACGGTGTTGATGTTTTATCTGGTGACTCATTAGGCACTTCAGTAACTAAGAGTAACTTAAGAACTGTTGGTAATCTAAGAGGTTTGGTAGTTGAAGGGTCTGTATCGATTAACCAATACCTATATTACGATGGCAGTACTGATAGATTAGGACTTGGCACTGACCAACCAAATGCTGCTCTTTCAATAGCAGAAGATGGAATTGAAGTAGTAGTGGGTACTGAAGATTTTACTAAGGGTTTCATTGGAACTTTTGGTAGTAACGATTTCTTAGTTAAGACTGATGATACTACACGCATGTCAATAAAGGCAAGCGGTGATATTTCTGTTGCCAAAAACTTTAAGGTATCAGGAAAAGTAGCAATTGGTGTTAATACACCTGACCCTAATGTTGATTTACACGTTAGCGGTCCGATCAAGTTTAATGATAAAGTTCATCTAAACGGATCAAGTCCACCAACCAGTGGTAGTTATAATAGGGGCGACATAGTTTGGAATTCAGAACCAACAGCAAAAAGTTTTGTTGGATGGATCTGTGTACAGGCTGGAAACCCTGGTACATGGGCGGCGTTCGGCGAAATTAGGTAAGTCCCTTGAACTCGTTGGTAATTGGCAACGGGGAAAGTAGGAGGGCACTCGATCTTACAACAATCTTAGAAAGTTATGTAACTGTTGGATGCAATGCCATTCAAAGAGATTATTCAGTTGATCACATAGTCTGTTGCGATAGAAGAATGGTTGAAGAAGCCATTGTCAGCAAAAATACCAAGGACACAATGATCTATGTAAGAGAAGATTGGTTAAACTATTTCAAAAAAATTAAAAAGGATAATAGAATACAAAAGGTTCCCGATCTTCCATATTCCGAAGAAAGAAAAATTGATAATCCCATTCATTGGGGTAGCGGACCATATGCAGTTCTTGTTGGAGCAACATTATCAGATGACGTTACTCTAATAGGGTTTGACCTTTATCCGTTTGATGATAAGATCAATAATGTCTACAAAGGAACAAAACATTATGGTCATAAAACTTCAAAACCCATAGATTATTCATATTGGGTATACCAAATAGCAAAAGTGTTCCAACATTATCCTGATACTAAGTTTAAAGTAGTAAATACCAACGACTGGGATTTTCCAAAATCCTGGAAACAACAAAATGTTTTTTTTGAAACATTGGATAAATTTAATGGTTGACAATATTTTTTATGCCAAGTATAATGTATATATTGTTAATAGAGGACTCAGACGTCAACCCTCACAAAATATTCTGCCGTCAAACTTACTCTAAAGCAATTATAAAGGAGGCAAGAGATGGGTAAATTTTATAGTACAAAAAATTATGGTAATGACAGAGGTCTGTCTTGCTGTTTTAGACAGTGGCGCAGTACACACTCGCACTGTTCATTACTTCATGGATACAGTTTAGGTTTTAAATTAATCTTTGAGTGCGACACACTTGATGAACGTAACTGGGTTATGGACTTTGGTGGTCTTAAAGAATTTAAAAATTGGTTGGAAGATACATTTGATCACACAACTGTTATCGCAGAAGATGATCCTGAAAGAACACTTCTTGAGAACCTACCCAAGCATGTGGCAGATGTGAGAGTGGTTCCTGCTGTGGGAGCAGAACGATTTGCTGAAATGGCATACTACAAGATGGAAGAGATCATTAAAAAACAAAAAGAAGAAGGCACAGCACTTAACACAACCGTAAGAGTGAAAAGCGTGGAGTGTTATGAACACGGAGCCAACAGTGCAATCTATGAAGGATAATATGAAAAAAGTAAAGATAAAAGATTTTGAAATCTCAAATGATTTGCCATTTACATTAATTGCAGGACCTTGTCAAATTGAAAGCACAGCACATGCACTTGATGTTGCAGGCACGCTTAAAGAAATAACTGATAAACTTAATATTAATTTTATCTATAAGAGTAGTTTCGATAAGGCTAATAGAAGTAGCCTTGGTAGCAAACGAGGAGTTGGGTTGGATGATGGTTTATATTCGCTTTCTGTTGTTAAAGAAAATCTCGGAGTTCCGGTATTAACTGATATCCATGAAGTTGATCATGCGTATGATTGTCAAGACGCAGGAATAGATGTTATACAAATACCTGCTTTCTTATGTAGACAAACTGATTTATTGTTGGCAGCCGGCCAGTCTGGTTTGGTCGTTAATGTTAAAAAAGGTCAATTCCTTGCACCATGGGATATGAAAAATGTTGCAGATAAAATTGCCTCAACAGGTAATGAAAACATTCTTTTAACTGAGAGAGGAGCAAGTTTTGGATATAATACACTTGTTAGCGATATGCGTTCTTTACCCATTATGGCACGCACTGGTTATCCCGTGGTATATGATGCCACACATTCTGTTCAACAACCCGGAGGACTTGGCTCAAGTTCAGGAGGGGATAGGACTATGGTACCTACGTTAGCAAGAGCGGCCATTGCTACAGGACAGGTAGGTGCTCTTTTCATCGAAACTCACGAAGATCCGGATAATGCTCCAAGCGATGGTCCTAATATGCTTCACTTAAATACGGTACAGGATTTATTAGAAGAATTGGTGGAGATAGATGGAATCGTTAAAAGAAAATCTAACTAAGGAACAGAGAAAAGCACTCAAGAGAGAGCGCAAGTTTAAAAAAGAACAATCTCGTTCTTTAAAACTTGGCAGGCTTAATACCGACGATACAAACATTCTTTGTGTTCGATTCGGTAATAAGTATGGACAGGATTATGTTGTTAAATTAAGGAACATGATTGAAAGAAACATTACGGTTCCTTATAAACTGTATTGTCTAACAGATGACCCTAAACCTATCGAAGGCGTCGAATCAATAGTAATACCTAATCAAGGCTATGCCAAAGGTTGGTGGCACAAGGTTCACATGTTCGATCCTAAACTTCCTATAACTGGAAGAATTTTATATATGGATCTTGATGTTGTGATCTGTGGTAACATTGACAAACTCACACAAATCTATAATGATGATTTTATGGGGATTAGAGATTTTAATAGAAAATTTCATCCTAACTGGAGATATCTTAATAGCAGTGTGATGAGTTGGAAACACGGAACACAATCACACGTTTTCAAAAAATTCAAGGAAGCACCACAAACAGCCATGAGAATGCATGGAGATCAGGATTGGATTTGGAAAACTTCAAGAGAAATTATAAAATTTTGGCCAGAGCTATGGATACAAAGTTATAAGTGGGAAATTAGAAGCCGAGAAGAATTGCATGTTCTTCATGGCAAAAGACAATTTAGAAATATTCGCAATGACATTAAAGTGGATCCAGAATGTTCTATTGCTGTATTTCACGGAGATCCTTGTCCCGATTCAGTACAAGATCATTTTGTGGCGGAAAATTGGAAATGACCGTTGTTAATAGATTTATATTTGATGTGGATGGTACCCTAACACCAAGCAGAAGGCCAATTGATCCTGACTTTAAAGAGTGGTTTTTAAATTTTCAAACCGAAAATTATACCTATCTTGTTACAGGAAGTGATAGGAACAAGACACTTGAACAGGTAGGATCAAAAATTTATAATTTTGCCGAGCGTGTGTATAACTGTTCAGGCAGTGATGCTTGGGAACAGGACAAGAATGTTCACACCAGCGACTGGCATTTACCCGAACTTCCTACACAATTCTTAACACAATGCATGACCGAAAGTGAATTCGTTCTTAGAACTGGTTTGCACTTTGAACACCGTCCTGGTATGTGTAACTTTAGTGTGGTTGGACGCAATGCAACATTGGGTGAGAGAAAGTTATACGTGGAACATGATGTTCGCATAAATGAACGCAATAGAATAGCACGTGCATTTGAAACCATGTTTTCGGACATACAGGCCAAGGTAGGTGGAGAAACGGGCATAGACATATTTCCAAAGGGTTCTGACAAGAGCCAAATTCTAAGAGATTTCGATCCAAAAAATGATATTCTACATTTCTTTGGTGATGCAATGCATGCCGAAGGAAATGATTATCCATTAAAAAGAGAAATCATTGACAGGGACCTGGGTTTCTGTTATAATGTAAAAGATTATAAAGAAACTTGGAAAATATTACGTGACGAATTTTCAACATAAACGCATAGGCTTTGCCTGCAAATACATGCACCCTGATCAGACTCAGAAGAAGAAACTTCTCGAGGAAATTCAGCGTCCATTAAACACAAAGGCAACCACCGTTAGGTGGTTGAACAGCCAACCCAAGGACGTTGCAGAACAGCGACTATGGGATATCATGGTTCATAACATTCAGTCATACATGAACCTTATCTGTTACGTTGGAGGATTACCAAATGAATTACGAATGGTTAGGTTGGGCAGTGATGTTCTTCCTGTTTATACTGAACCTACTTGGTCTTACTTTTGGCGCAAGCCTGACGTTCGAGAATATTGCGAAAAGAACTTTGCTAACGTCGGAGCTCGTGCAAGGGAACTTGATGTTAGGGTTAGTATGCACCCTGGGCAATTCACTGTTCTTGCTTCTGACAATCCAAATATTGTTGAAAGGAGCATAGAAGAATTTGAATATCACACCGATGTCCTGCGCTGGATGGGTTACGGTCAATCATTTCAAGATGCGAAATGCAATGTGCATATCTCCGGTCGAAAAGGCCCACAAGGCATCATTGATGTATTACCGAGACTCTCGCCAGAAGCACGAAACACAATCACGATCGAAAATGACGAAATGTCCTGGGGCATCGACGCAAGCCTCGAACTTGCCGACCACGTTGCACTCGTTCTTGACATACACCATCACTGGGTCAATAGTGGAGAATACATTCAACCCACCGACGATAGATTTAGTCGCATAGTAGATAGTTGGCGTGGTGTGCGTCCTGTAATTCATTACAGTGTTAGCCGTGAAGATGTGCTTGTAGATCATCCTACAGATAAAAGACCTAACATGGATTTTCTATTAACCGAAGGGTACAAGAAACAGAAACTAAGAGCGCATTCGGACTTTATGTGGAATACAGCAGTCAATGAATGGGCTCTATCATTCCGAGATTATGCAGATATCATGGTGGAGAGCAAGGCCAAGAATTTGGCAAGCATCGCTCTTTATGAGTCTGATCAGCAATATGCATAAATACATCTGATGCTAAAAGAACTTAAAGATTTTATAGCGGAAGCAGAAAAGCAACGTCCTACTCTGGTTCTTAATAAGTTACCATATGCCCGAGATGCATTGGAACCAGTTATGAGCAAAGAAACCGTTGATTTACACTACGGAGTGTTATCAAAAGGATATGTTGATCGCTACAACAATAAAGAGGGCGATGATGCATTTAACTTTGGTGGTGCACACCTACACAATCTCTTTTGGCCGATGCTACAATCTCCAAGTTCAGGAAACAAACCTTCAGAAGCATCCGAAGAACTTATAAACAAAAAGTTTGGATCCTTTGAAAAATTCAAAGAGACATTCATAGAAAAAGCCAAAAGCCTACAAGGTAGTGGTTGGTGTTACATGGATGTAAAAGGCAAATTAGACTTAATTCCAAATCAAGATTTTAAGAAAGGAACTGAAATCGCATTCCTTGTTGATATGTGGGAACACTCATATTTGCTTGATACAACCAAAGACAAATACCTAAATTCAATATGGCAAATCATAAACTGGTCAACAGTTAACGAAAGACTTACAGGAGAATAAAATGTTAAATTGGTTAAAGAATCTTTTCACGCCTTCTAAAAAGGAACCATTGGTCCTTACTAAAGAAATGGAAGTGAAAAAGAAACCTGCTGCTAAGAAAAAACCAGCAGCAAAAGCGCCTGCCAAGAAAGGCAGACCTCGTAAATCTAAATAAGGAGAAAAACTATGTTAGATAAATTCAAAGGATGGGTAGCAAAGCGTTTCACAGAAAGAACTTCGTGGGACGGAGCAGCACTAATTGCGCTCGGCATTGTAGTTTTAATTGCTAAACCTCTTGCAGGATTACTCGCATATGCGGCAATCGCATACGGTGCGTGGACTATTTGGAAGAGTGAATAATGCCAGATGCAGTTAATCTAACAGATTCTGCAATTAGGCACATGGAAAGCCTAATTAAAAAAACCGGTAAACCCATCGTTCGATTATCAATGAAGGGCGGTGGGTGCGCTGGATTTTCCTATGACTGGCAAATGACAGATTCAAAAGATTTTGGTGATGAAGTTATTAAATTACCCAATGGTGAATTTGTTATAGATTCAAACAGTCTACTATTTCTTGTTGGAACCGAAATAGATTATGTTGAAGAAGTATTTGGTTCCTATCTACAGATAAACAATCCCAATTCTAAATCAAGTTGCGGCTGCGGCGAAAGCGTAGGATTTTAATTAACTGCTAATATTTTGATATTGGAAGGTCAGCACTCGCAGGCATGTTCCATATCTGTTTCTGCTCCACGCCCTTGCGCTGTGCAAATCTCTTTGCATCACAATTCGAGCATACGTGAAAATAGTTGTTGTTTAGCCGGGCTCTGCTGATCTTTTTAAGATCCCTGGTAAATACACTGTCACAGTTATCGCATTGGAGTTTGACTATGGTTTTAACACGCTTATACTTGTGTTCCTTACCCAGTTTGCTCCTGCGTATATGCTCGCTTAAAATTTGTTCTGTACCTAAAAACATAGTGTAGTATTTACAGTTTTACATTAGGCTTATAGAATGAATTGATAAATACTTGGGTAAAAAGGACCTTCAGGGGAAAAGATGGCAAGAAAAGTTATTGATATCGGTGCAGTTGGTAATGACGGTACCGGCGATAGTATTAGAGATTCGTTTAGTAAAGTTAATGATAACTTTAGAGAACTATACAGTTCGCTCGGGCTTGGCGAAAAATTAACATTTTCAGGACTTGATGATACACCGTCCTCATACATCGGGCAGGAAAATGCGGTAGTTGCTGTTAACCCAACAACTGACGGACTTAAATTCAAACAGATCACTGGCGGCACTGGAGTGCTTATTGACAATTCCAGTAACGAAAATCAAATTATTATTTCCACTGAATTCAGTGAAATTTCCGGAGATCCTTCACCACAACTTGGTGGAAATTTATCAGTACAATTTGGTGGCAACACATACAAGATTAAGGATCTTGCTGAACCTACTGAAGACACAGAAGCAGCAAACAAAGCCTATGTAGACACAAAAATTTCACGTGCAGGCGTAAACGCTATCGACCCTGAGACTGGAACAGTTAATTCTGCCTTTGGTAGAATGAGTGGACCATTAATTCTTTCAAGATCACCAGAACCAGATGATGACGAAACCTATGATGGTTTGATTGCAGCAACTAAACAATATGTTGACAGTTCTGCTTTTGGTAGTTCGGTCAATTTATATGTTGCAACTTCAGGTGAAGACGAAAGACCAGGAGTGAGTACCGCACTACAGGGTAGAGCACTTGCATACGCATATAGAACTCTCGAGGCAGCACTTAAACGTGCAGAAGAAATTTTACTTGAATCAAATGATGATATTGGTCCTTACAAAAAATTATTAACTTATAATGGTGGTGCGAGTGTTGTAACACTAAGCAAGATTGATACTTCTCCAAGTTCGGGAGCAGGATTTGTTGGAGCACCAAGAATGAGTGTCGACACAATTACTCTTAACAGTGTTGGCTCCAATTACGAAGCAGGAGATGTTATTACACTCTCCGGAGGTACTGGGACTCCTGCGAGATATGAAGTATTATCAACAGCAACTTCTCCTGGTGCCGTTGTAACATTTAGACAACTTTCATCAGGTAACTATACAGTACTACCTGGTTCGTCTGGTGTTGCTACAACAACGGACAGTTCATTCGGTAATGGAGTAACTTTTGATGTAACATACAAGGTAAACAATGTTACAATTTCATCAGGTGGTAGTGGATACAGTCTTGTATCAGTTCGAGTTACAGGTGGTGGTGGAACCGGCGCATTTGGTACCGCTACAGTAACGGGCGGAGTAATTACTGAAATTGATATCACTGATGGCGGTTCTGGTTTTACAACATTACCAACTGTTACTGCCGACCTTCCAAGATTCTTCTTAGCCACTGGTGGATTCAGAACAGACTTTACTGGTGACGTATTAACCGATACGGAAGTGGCATTTAGAGGAAGAGACATAAGAGAAGGATTGTATCTCAAGGGAGAGACATCAGGTGCACTTGCTCAGATTCTTGCACACGAAGGAGCATTGGATTCAGAAGGAAATGAAATATTTGATGTTGATATCAAGTATGGATCATTCCAAAATGGTGAACCAATTTCCTATGGCGATATCACAAACCAAACACAGATTACAGTATTGGTGGAAAGTGGAATATACGAAGAAAACTATCCATTAAAGGTTCCACAAAACGTTGCCATCGTTGGTGATGAATTTAGACGTGTAATTATTAAACCAAGACAGGGAACTTCAAGTTCTCCTTGGGCATTCCAAAGATTTAGAAGAGACACGACAATTGATGGAATGACAACTGCCACACAATTGTATGGTTATCATTACCTACATGATTCAACACAACCTGTTTATCCTAAGATCAACAATGGTGGTGGTTATAATTCAGCGGCAGAATTAATTCGTTTGAATAGAAACTTCTTACAAAACGAAGTTACTGCCTGGATCAATTATCAGATAGCAAACAACATAGCACCATTCACAACTTCATTTACGTATAACGAAAGCCTCTGTAAGCGTGATGCAGGATTGATCATTGACGCAATGATCTTTGATTTGAAGTATGGTGAATACAATAGAACAATATCAGCAGGTTTAAAATACTATCAAAATGCAAGTGGTAGAATAGCAATTACCACTCAATTATCCGAGACCATTGCTTCCTTACAACATCTGGAAACATTAATCGGAAATGTAATTGACAACAATTCAATTACCACAGTTTACAACCAAGTATTCCCTCAAATTATTGATAATGCATATGTGAGAGAAACTGATGCCGATACCGTTATTGGTGAGTTGTTCGATGCTCTTGAAGACGTCATTGACAATAGTGGATCAGTAAACTATCCTAAAGAAAATGATCAAATGGATGTGTTCCTGTGTAATGATGCAGTAATACTAAGAGCGATGACCATGCAAGGGCATGGTGGTTTCTCAATGATTCTTGATCCACAAGGACAGATACTTGCTAAGTCACCTTATGCACAGGAGTGTGCTTCTTTCTCCAAATCAATTAATGCACAAACATTTGCAGGTGGTATGTTCGTTGACGGGTTCTCAGGTAACCTACAATTCAAGCATGAGACTTCAACATCCTCAACAAGAATTGGTGTTAGTGGATTAGATAGATTTCCACAATTGCCTGCTTCGTTTATCGTAGGCGATGATGTATACAAGATTAACTATGTAAGAGATTATTCTTACAGTCCAAGCGGAAGTACGGCAACATTTGTTCTTGATGAAACAACTCCTATCAGTTTAACACCTGGTGCGGTCAGTGGTGTAACAATTAGTAATGCTGATCCTTGCGTTATTACCAGCAACGACCATCAACTTGAATCTGGCGCTTCGGTGGTGTTTTCAACCACTGGTTCTCTTCCAGCAGGTATCATTGCTGGAAAAGAATACTACGTTGCTGAAAGCGGAAGAACAAATAATACATTTAGGCTTTCAACAACATTTGGTAGTGATACACTCGTGGCAACGACCAGCGCAGGAAGTGGAACACACAGTTATCAAAGAATTTATGAAGTATTGATGCCTGGTAACAGATCAATGCTGTCAAACGACTTTACGCAGGTTGCTGACATGGGTTATGGTTTGTTGGCTACCAACGGTGGCTTGACAGAAGCAGTGTCAATGTTTACCTACTACTGTTATGCGTCATACATGTCACTGAACGGTGCGCAGATTAGAAGTATTGGTGGTTCAAGTTCACATGGTGTGTATGCATTGGTTGCGGAAGGTAGTGATCCACTCGAAGTTCCAACTCCCGTATCATTATATCACGAGTTGACACAGAGAGTTGACTGTTATGCTCCAACTCCTTCATATGCCAACACAGCAAATGGTTTGTTTATCTATGTAACAAATTATGATTACACTCCATTAAACAATTCGGAACTTGAAGTCGACCACGGACACCTAATTTATAGATATCCTGTGACTTCTGTTACAACAACAGATTTACCCGCGGGCGTTGCAAGACTTAATTTAACATCAGACGAAACAGGAAATTTCGAAGGACTATTTGATCAAATCACAGATGGCACGGTAATGACGTTGAGATCAAATTCTCAGGTTATTCTAACTGGTGACATTGTTGATGTTGCAACAAGACCATCAACTGGTTTGGTACTAAACGAATACACTGATGTTTATCGTGTGTTACAATTTGAAAACTATGAAGATACGAGAGGTTTAACATCAGGAGATACATATCTTGGTGATGAAGTATTAATTAGCACGGCTTCGCCAACCGAAATTCAATATCTAAGAACAATAACTACCATTGCAAGCAATGTTTGTACAACCAGTCAGCCACACGGATTAAAAGTTGATGATGTAATTTTTCCGCAATCAACATCAAATGGATTTAATAGCGGTGTTGCTTACTACATCATTGATGTTCCTAATTACAATCAATTTACGGTTTCAACATCTCTGGGTGGTTCAGTTTACACGCTTACCAATGGATCAAGCCTAACAATTAAATGTATCATACCTCACAAACAGAAAGCAGACTATCTTGTTTCATTCCAAAATGTTGGCGGAACTCTTCCAACGGGAATCAGTGGATCACAGGACTATTTTGTTCTTGAGGGTGGACTTACTGGTCACAAGTTTAACATTTCAACGGCCAAGAATGGTACTGCCGTAAACGTAACTGGAGCCGGATCCGGAACTAATTATGCAGCAGCAGAAGGTCTTGCAAGAACCACACTTAGAGAAAACTATAACTACATCGACCTAACAATTTATAAACCAGGTGAGTCAGTTGGAACATCTGGTGCTAACCCCGTAACTCCTGGAGCATTTACAAACTGTACCATAAGCGTGGCAAGTCCGGCAGTAATTACAAAAACAACTCACGGACTAAGCCAGGGTGATGTTATTAGATTTGAAACAACTGGAGATTTACCTACTGGTATTAATGCTACTTCTCATTATTTTGTTTATTCAACTCCAAGTGCTGATACATTTACTATCAGTCTTGAATATCCAACGCTTGGGGCTGCTGTTCAAGTAGACACCAGCGGAACACAGTCTGGAACACAAAGTTATGCACTCGTGACTGGTAGGGTGGGAGATTCAAGTTTTGCAGTTGTACCTGTTGCTCCAGAAGAAAGAACGAGGGTTCCGGGATCAATCTTATACTTCCAAGGAGAGGAGTACGTTATTGACTCATACGAATCAGAAGAGGATCTTGACGAAGCATATGCACGTGTAACACTTAATAGACCACTGGAAGATAGCATTATTGAATTTGGCGCAACCTATACGGCAAGATCAGCAGTTCCTATTAGAACGCTGGGTGCTGATGGTACATTAACAATTAGAATTTCATTAACACGTGTTACATCACATGACTTACTTGACATTGGTACGGGATCTTACGCTGACACAAACTATCCAAACGAAATTTACGGTCCACCAGTTAATGCAATTAATGCCGACGGCGAAACAGAAGAAAGAGATGTTGGACGTGTGTTCTATGTAACCACTGACCAATATGGTAACTTTAGCGTTGGTCCTTACTTCCGAGTTGACCAAGGTACTGGTCGAGTAACATTCTCCGCAGCGATTGCGTTGAGTAACTTGGATGGTATTGGATTCAAGCGTGGTGTTCCAATTGCTGAATTCTCAACAGACTCAGGATTTACTGATAACGCCGTTGATACTGTACCAACGGAAAACGCAACAAGACTTTACATTGATAGAAGGCTTGGTGTAACCCATGGTGGTTCGTCAGTAACTGCTGACAACTTGATTCCACCGACCAGTGGTGGTTTTGTAGCATTAAGCGGACAGTTGGCTATGAAAGGCCAACTACAGATGGGTAATAATAAAATTGTACAGGTTGCAGATCCTGTGGATCCAACCGACGCATTAAACCTTAGAAGTTTAACATTTGATAACTTACAGAACTTTACCTTTAATAATCTTGAATCAAACCAAATATTGGTGTTTACTGGTAACGACAGAGATGCTATTAACTGTTCGGTGGTTGGAGATATCAGCCTAAACATTGATTCAACTGCAAACACAATTGATGCACAAATTAATCCTGATACAATTTTAGATGCTGATATCAATAGTGCTGCTGACATTGCGCAGAGCAAACTATTGATGAATCTTGGAACAACAAGAGCGGCTGCTCCTACAGGATCTGCTGCGGTCAAGCAGGCAGCAAGTGGTCTATCAAGTTATGACAGTGCAGTATTCACTGTAACTGATGGATTCGTAACACTAAAAGCCAATGGTGTTGCTAAAACTAAACTTGCACAGATTGCTGCCACAAGTGTATTGGGTAACAATACTCTTACAACTGCAAATGCTTCTGATGTGTCAATGGCTCAGGTCGTTGATACCGGTGGTGCTGTTAAGAAATCACAATTTTCAAGCGTTGGTTTCCTTGCAAGAATAAGTGCTTCGTCAAGTTCATTGGATGGCGACTATGCAGTAATCAACTACGCTGCTGGTTCAAGTTCAACGGTTGAAGCAAACAAATTAATTAGAAGAGATTCAAATGGTGACTTTGGTGGAAGATATGCTGACCTACAAGCACTTTATGTTGATGGTATTGAAACGCTTGACACTGGCACAACTGGATCGGGTGGTTTCGTAAGATTACACACATATGGAACCAACGGTGGTATCTATCTACAGGATGGTACGCTAACCACTGATAAGATTACTTACTATGATAATAACACCCACCAATTCAGAACACAGGCAGGTACTGCAAATGCTCCTATCATTGCTTCAAGCATACAGGTAAATGCAATTACAACTGGCGGAAACACAACCGCAGGAACGATAACTGGTAGATGGACGCTAACAGGAACATCACCAAACGAATCAAGATTTGAGGCAACATACTCAGCGGACGTTGCAGAATACTACGAGGGTGACAAGGAATACGAAGTCGGAACGGTGTTAGTATTTGGTGGTGACAAGGAAGTCACAACTTCAAACAAACAAGGCGATACAAGGGTAGCAGGTGTTGTATCCAACACGGCAGCCTATGTGATGTATACTGCTTGCCCAGGTGAGAAGAACCTTGTTGCATTGACTGGTAGAGTTCCTTGTAAAGTCGTAGGAAAAATTAAGAAGGGTGACATACTCGTAACAGCAGGTATACATGGTGTGGCAACAGTTTCAACAGATCCTAAGGTAGGAACAATTGTTGGTAAAGCCATCGAAGATTACGATAGTGATCATATTGGAACAATTCAAGTAGCGGTGGGCAGATCATAATGGCATACGATAATAATATAAATCCAGGAAAGGCTCCATTAGTCTGGAGCAGAATAAAATCAGCCTTTGATCAAATCAATGAAAACTTTTCAATCATTGGTGCTTCTGTTGCTGCTTATTCACCAATAACCATTGCAAACATTGACCAAAGCAATCCCGTAAAGATAACCTGTACGAGAGAGCACAACATGTCCAATGGATGGAGAGTGACTATCAGAAGTACGGGTGTTAGCCAACTTGACGACAATGATTATTATGTTCAGATTTCAAGCAATGATGAATTATTACTTTACAGCGATGAAGCACTAACCACTGCCGTCAATGGCACGGCATATGATGCATACTCATCCGGTGGTGGAACCATACAGGCATATTCAGACTTTGCATCAATAGATTTTGAAAATTTAACAACCAGCGTATCACCAGAAACGGGTTCAACATACTCATTGGGTGACTCAACAGATACATGGAAAAAATTATACATATCAGAATATTCAGACACTCCTGGCAATGAACAGAATGGTGTTTGGCTTGGTACTGCCCAGATCAAGGGTGCATCCGGTGTTGTTGATTTACCATTTGGTTCAACAATAAACGGTGACCTAATTATTGATCCTGAAAAAAGATATTTCCGTTACATTAATCTTGATGATGGAGATACAGTGGAAGCGGATCATACCAATGACACACTGTCAATTTACTCCGGTACAGGTATGCAATTGGTTGCTGGATCAGCCGCTGATAGCATCACAATCACAAACACAGGTGTAACACAACTTGCGGCTGGAACAGGTATAAGCGTAGATGCAGCAACAGGAAACATAACGGTTACAAATACGGGTGTAATTTCTGTATCAAATGGCACATCATTGCCAGCAATTGCAAGTGGAAGAAGTGCAGGAGTTGGAATTATAACAAGCGGTGCTACAGGAACTTTAACATTAACAAACACCGGTGTAATTGAAGTACAGGCTGGTACTGGTATTACCGTGTTTACTGATACGGCAACTGGTATCGCAACAATTACCAACAGTGCTCCGGCGGGTAATGCATTTAGATTCGTTTCAATATTTGGACAAACAACCATAGAAGCAGATGGTGTTGCTGATACACTTGAAATTGCGGAAGGTTATGGAATCACTTTAACAACTGATGCCCCTAACGATAAGGTCACTGTTAGTTTTGATAATACTGTCGATATCATCGGATCAGTGTTCGGAGATGACTCAACCAAGATAGTTGATGCAGTGGAAAACAAAGTTTATGCTGCTGGTGGATTCTTTGGCAATCTAACAGGAAATGTTACGGGTAATATTACTGGAGATGTTACAGGCAATGTAACTGGAAACTTGGTAGGCGATACAACAGGTTACCACACTGGAGATGTTAAAGGTTCAGTTTTTGGAGATGATTCTACAAAGATTGTTGATGCTGTAGAAAACAAAGTTTATGCAGATGAACTTTGGGGCACATTGAGAGGCCAAACTTGGATGGCTGGATATGACGGTTACCTTACTATTGCAAATGGTGGCTCTACTGGTCCAGGTGCTATACAGATTGTTGCATCAGCCAATTTAGATTTAACAGCAGGCTCAGGATACACAATTAATGCAAATAGAAATATTGTTGCATCGGGCGGAGTTACAGGTAATGTTACAGGTAATTTAACTGGTTATCAAACAGGTGACATGACTGGTTCAGTATTTGCTGATGATTCAACAAAACTTGTTGATGCAGTGGAAGGAAAAATTGTAGGACCAATTGAATCAGAAAGTATTTCCGGTAACCTAACAGGTTCGGTGTTTGCTGATGATTCAACAACCATAATAGATGGTCCAACAGGAACGGTCGCTGGTATACACGTTCCAGGATCTACCACTCCAGCAAGCGAATTTGCAGATGGTCAGACATACGAAATTAGAGTTGATGACAGTTTTATTTGGGTTAAGACAAGTACTGGTGCTTGGAAAAAAGCAACATTGGGAAGTTTTTAGGGGCGTAGATAAATGGCTAAGCGTACAATAAATATCGGAACAAGCGCAAACGACAGAACGGGCGATACCCTACGAACTGCCTTTAACAAGATTAATCAAAACTTTAATGAGTTATATGTTGGGCCTCCACAACTTACGCAGGCTGAAATAGATGCACTCACACCAGTTTTTGGTATGATGGTTTACAATACAACAACAGGAAAATTTCAAGGGTATGCTGCTGATGCAAATAATGACAGTGCAGCAGGGTGGGCAGATCTCCACTAAATATAGATATAGGAAGCGAAATGGCAGACATTCAAACAATTAATATAGGTAACGTGGTAAACGATGGTCTTGGTGATGATCTAAGAACCGCGTTTCAAAAGGTCAATGCCAACTTTGCTGATCTTAATGCCGAACTTACAGTTACGGTAACAAATACGGGAACAACAGGTGTTGGTCTTTTTAAGGAAAAGGTTGGTAGCGAATTAAGATTTAAGAAACTTGTTTCTGGTACTAAGATAGTTCTTGATGAAGCAACAGATAGTATCATAGTTAATAATACGGAACCAGATGCATTTACAAGAATTGATACTGACAGTGGAACATTGCAGGCTTCTGCTAATCAACAAATTACAATTCAAGGAACAGCATCAACTGGTTCTCAGACAGGAGTCAAGGATATTGAAGTTACCGCACTTGCTGGAAGTGGTGTAATCAATATTAAAAATACCATTCCCGTAACGGAATATCTAACTTCGTTCGATTTTGGACCAATTTCTGAAACTGGTTTTACCAATGCTTTACAACTTGCTTTCACGGCTGCCAATATTGACTTTGCAACTCTAACTATTGATTCTGATTTAAATTTGGACTGTGGCGGTCTAACGTAGGAGGCAACTAATGGCAGTGACTTGGATAACGCCAGCAGGAGACCTTGGAACACTTGAAGAAAGAATTACAGTTAACATAGTACTCCAAGCATCAACTGATATCGGTAATCTACAATACAAAATTATTGCGGGTTCACTACCTACGGGTTTATATCTTGATCAAGCCACAGGAGCAATAAAAGGAACTCCTGGAGAAGTAACTAAATTTACCGAAAAAAGATTTGTCGTTAGGGCGTACGATGCCCAAGACGAAAAAGATAGAACATTTAAATTGTTCGTTGATGGGTCTGACTTTCCTGAATGGATCACACAAGAAGGATTCCTTAAAGTAGGAGAAGGTGAAGCATACTTTGTTCTTGATGATTCAAGAGTAGATTTTCAACTTGAAGCAACTGACAGAGATCTTGTTGCTGGAGATGTTTTACAGTATTATGTTATTCCTAACAGTGGAACACTGCCTCCGGGTCTAACACTTTCAAAAACAGGAAGAATAACAGGATTCACGGAGCCTGTTGCTGCAATTGATTACACATCAACACCTACTGGAGCATATGATACACATTCATTTGATACGGTTCCACTTGATATAGCCAAGAATAATTCAACTGGTTTTGATTCATATTATTATGATGACCAAAGATATGACTATGGTGAGCAAGGAAGAACTCCTAAAAAATTAAGTAGAATATACACCTTTGGTGTTGCAATAACTGATGGTGTTAACGCAGTAAGCAGAACGTTTAAAATCTATGTTGTAACTGAAGAATTTTTACAAGCAGACAATACTCTTATTCAGGTTGACACTAATCTATTCCAAGCAGATTCAAGCAGAGATAGAAAACCACTTTGGATCACTGATTCAAATCTTGGAAGATACAGAGCAAACAATTATGTTACAATATTCCTTGATGTATATGATCCCCCATCGTTGACTGGTACAATAAGTTATTTTCTTTTAGAAACTAATCCAGATGATGGAACTCCAAGCGTTTTACCTCCTGGGTTGGTGCTGGATGGGCAATCTGGTGAACTCGCAGGTAAAATTCCTTACCAGGCAGCGGTTACTGAAAATTATAAATTTTCAATGGAAGCAGTAAACTTTCCACCTTCTTTGGCACAAGGCACATACAATCTAAGGGGAAATTGGAGTTCAACAACTGCATATGCAGTCAATGATGCAATTAAATTTGGGAATTTGCTATATGTCTGTGTTAAGGATAATATTGGAGAAATACCAGAAGACAATGAGGAATATTGGAATCTTGGAGTGTCAAGTGCTGTTAAAACATTTACGGTTGACATCATAGGTGAAATAGAAAGTGCTATTGAATGGATTTCAAATACCGATGTCGGAACCATCAAACCAAATCAACCAAGTAGATTGTTTGTTGAGGCGCGAAGTCTGTTATATGGCGGAAGAATAAGATACGAACTTGTTTCGGGTGAGGTACCTCCAGGATTAACATTTCTACCAACCGGAATACTACAGGGTAAGGTAAGACAGTTTTCCGATAGTGATCAAGATGGGTTGACAAGATTCTATGATCAGGACAGTGCATTGATTGATTCTACAGGTTCAAGAAGTTTTAATACAACGTTTGATGATGATCAAACGAGTTACGACAAGATTTTTAATTTCAAAGTTAAAGCAATTGACGGTGCAAATTTTGCTGAATCCGAAAAAGACTTTACCATAAAGGTCGTGGCTGAAAATGAAAAGACATTTTCTAATCTTTATTGCAAGGCATTACAAAGCAAAGAAAAGAGATTCAGTTGGTTTAACTTTATTACTGACGGAACCGTGTTTGTTCCTGAGGATATGTATCGATATGGAGATGAAAATTTTGGTGTTCAAGCAGAATTGAAGACTTTATTATTTGCTGGAATTGAAAGTGTTGAAGCGGTAAGATACATACAGGCAATGAGTAGAAATCATTATAGAAAAAGATTCACATTTGGAGATCTGAGATCAGCCAAAGCAAAAGATCCGGAAACACAGGAAACAATTTATGAAGCCATTTATATTGATCTAAAAGATGAATATGAAAAAGAAGATGGCACGAGCATAAATGCTGAGATTGAATTAAAGGATAACATCAACAGCAAGGTATTGGTTAGCCAGAGTTCAATAAGGATCGACAGTGATATTCCGCTTGTTAGTGATAGCGATTTACAGAAAGTATTTCCAAATTCAGTAAAAAACATGAGAGGAAGAATTAGAGCGATCGGAGAAAGAGATCGTGAATTTTTGCCTCTTTGGATGCGTAGCATACAGGATACGGGAACAGTAGAATTAGGATATACAAAGGCCCTGGTGCTTTGTTATACCAAACCCGGAAGATCAGAATCTATAATGGCTAAAATTAGAGCCAAGGGATTTGACTTTAAACTAATAGATTTTGTTGCAGATCGTTACATCATTGATATAGTCAACGGAGAAATACAGGATCAATACCTAAAATTTCCGCAGGAATCAATAACAAAACAGAATGAATCATATCCTAAGACGCAGGATATAAGCATATGATAAATACATACGTTAACAATTGGAGATAAACAGTGGCGAGCAATATTAATTATTTGAGCATCAATGAAAATTTTCCTGTTGCTGGACAGGACAATGATACTCAGGTTTTCAGAGATAACTTTGATACCATTAAAACCAGCCTAAGATATGCAAAAGACGAAATCACAGACCTTCAGACTGACTCTGCAAGGCTTGATCTTGATAATGATTTTTCATTAAACAAGATTCAAAACGCACTTCTCCAAAATAACAGAACACAGAAATTTGATGCTGGCGCTGTAACAGCAAGTCCTACCACTGTTGACTACCAAAATGGTAACTATCAAATTTACAGAGTTGGTGCTAATTTGACCATGGATTTCTTAAACTTTCCAGGAGATCCTGTTTTTGTTTCTGAATCTACTCCAATTGGCATGGGCAAGGTCACTCTTGAACTGTATGGCGATGGAACCAAGAGACTCGTAACAGTATTAACATCAGGCGGTACAATTACTAAAAAATCCAATTTTCCTGCATTAACAGAAGCAGGTGTTCACACGTTTGAAGTTACATCGACCACTGATCCTGTAATTATTGAAGTGTGGAGACACAGTGCAGATAAAATTTTCCTACACTACATTGGACAGTTCAGTTAATCATTATGTTTCACCCCTTCGAAGAAGATGTAACACAATTATCGGACACACAATTAACCGATAGAATATCCGAATTGGGGAAAAAATATACCCAAGCCGCACGTTTAGGTAAGGGTCAACTGTTGACACAACTCCAAACATTTGTTACAATATATAGAGATGAGATTACAAGAAGAGCAATGGCATCGAAATTACGTGCAAATGATGATAAGGATTTGGATCAACTAATTAATGTGGAATAAAACAAACACAATCGATCAGATAGTAAAAGGCGTTACAAAACACGGTACTGACATTTTGGAACACTGTGTTACTAATGACGACCTAACGAACTATATTGATAGAATACAAAGTGAGTTTTTAAGTTATCCAATTCCAAAAAAAGAATTTAATCCTAATAATTGGTTCATGCCAGACGCCTATAAAGAGATGGATATCAAAAAATATGTGTTAGATTTGTGCAGAACAGATGAAGAAATAGATAGGGTTAAGATTGAATTGGCTGAATATGAAAAACGCAATTTACTCATGTTGTTAAAACAAATGAAATACATAGTAGATACATTGCGAAAAAACAATATCGTTTGGGGTGTAGGACGTGGATCAAGCGTAGCAAGTTATGTGCTTCATTTATTAGGGGTCCACAAGATAAATTCTATTAAATACGATATACCACTAAACGAATTCTTTAAAGGAGAATAATATGGGAACAATTAGAAGTATGCGAGGAAGAGAGATTGATATGGAGAAACTCAATCTTAAAAACGAAGAATTGCCAGCAGTTGGTAATATGAAAGTAAATGCTCGCGGTGATGAAATTGGCAAGGGTGGAAAAGTAATCAGAACCAGAGAACAGGTTTTACAAGATTATTACAAGAAAAACCCAAGAGCCGTAAAAGAAGAAATAGTAAACAGAAAGAAAAACTAATAGGTGAGAAATGATTAAAGGCAAAGTAAGACCAATCCATGCCGATGTACTAATTTGTGATATGTACTTTGGTGAAATGAAAACAGCAGGTGGATTGTATATTCCATCGGATGATGCGAAAACCCACGGTGTTAAACCAAGATGGGGTAGGGTCTATGCCAAAGGTCCAGAAAATAATGAGGATTATCAAGTGGGTGATTGGATCCTCGTTGAACATGGTCGCTGGACAAGAAAGTTCAAAATAGAAGACGAAAACGGTGATAAGTTAGAAATTCAAAAAGTTGAACTTGAAGCAATCATTGCATATCAAAAAGAAAAACCTAACGATCTTGCCTATTGGGGTAAAGAGTATAACGACGGCGAAGCAGCCACTATTGATCCAAGCCTATTTGTTAATAATTAGACTGCTGTAGGAACTCCAAAAACATCAAGTTTATCTTCACGAACACAATAGACCATGTCTATTGGTTTTAGTTGAAACTCTATCTGCATATCTCTTTTAATTGAACCAGCATTGTAGCCAACATAAAGTTTGCATTCTTCCACTGTATCAAACTTAGGTTGCTGATACCAGAATACATCCTTGCTGCCGTCGGGATAGGTTCCCATCATTAACACTATTATGAACCATTTCATAACAGTATTTAGATATAAAATAGCAGTTAATAACTGAGTGCTTTATCTGGACACAGCCTAAAGGTCAATGCCTTTCTCGGCCCACGTGTGGTGTTTATGGATACCTCCCCTGACTTTGGATGGAATTCAATTTTGGTAATCTTAGCCTTGCTATTGTTCTTGCCAACAAGGATTTCTTGCCCTACTTCGAGGTTTAAATTAAGATTTCTAATCATGGGATTCTCCTTTTGCATAACGATTGTTATAAAAATATTTACCAGATTGCTTGACAGTAATTAACAGATAGTATATAATATATGTAAATTAGAGGAGTTTAAATTGTCTAACATTGATCTAAACAAATACAAGGAATTCGTAGAAAAGGTTACATCTGACGAATCAAATGATCCAAATCGCTTGTATGGACGCTTGGGATATCTAAGTGGCTATGCACACAAAACAGAAGCAGAAGTGCAGGACGAAGCACCGTGCAATGTTTCATTACTGCTTACTGGTGGCATCGGTTTGAGTTCAGAAACTGGAGAACTAAATGAAATTATTAAAAAGGTTATATTCCAAGGCAAACCTTGGAACGAGGATGTTCGCTTTCACCTTAAACGAGAACTGGGCGATATTCTTTGGTATTGGGTTAATACTTGCAGAGCATTGGATCTTGACCCTAACGAAGTAGTGGAGGAAAACGTGGAGAAACTCAAGGCACGATATCCAGGCGGAGAGTTTGATGTGCATTACAGCGAAAATAGGAAGGACGGAGATCTCTAAGAAGAAACCAGACATGGTTGTG
>Ga0255772_10001444_pt1 | contig 23746 bp, 23 predicted proteins | sample 071ome_34_FD_179970 | JGI IMG/M metagenome (GOLD analysis project Ga0255772, IMG submission 179970) | Coastal salt marsh microbial communities from the Groves Creek Marsh, Skidaway Island, Georgia - 071411BT metaG (version 2) | ecosystem: Environmental > Aquatic > Marine > Intertidal zone >...
AGTGAATATGATAATGTTTGCCTTGTTAACTCGGATAATGCCTTTTCAGAAAATTGGCTTAAAAATTTGTTAAAATATCACGATGGTGTTAACATACCTTGCAGTCGATTAGTCGAGAGCGGTAAAATGAAGAGTGGTAAACATGCTGTAAACTGCATGGACAGCATGGGTTACAACTTTGGCGTTCACCCACAAAATTTTAAAAATGAGGAGTGGGTAAAATACTCTAAAGATATAAGTGTGGATAAAGTAGAGCCAGGGGGGCTGTATATGCCTTGCGTTTTAGAAAAAAGCAGGGTAATAGAAGCAGGGTACTATCCAGAAGGCAATATGTTTATCCATGAAAGCCATGAAAACGGACAAACAAAAAGAAGAGTTGTGGCTGGATATCCAAATAATAGACCCGTATGGAAGGCTGGAGATGATTTCTTTTTTAACTTCGTATTAAAGAAAAAATATAATATGAAACATATTACAGTGTTTAATTCACTTGCTTACCATATACAAGAAGGAGAAAAAGATGAGTAAAATACACCATTCAGATTTTGTTGCGATTTTAGCAAACATATATCAGCCCAAAACTTATTTAGAATTAGGTCTTTATACTGGTGAAACTTTTCAAAAAGTAAGAAGAACAATATCAGGAATTGGATCACGTTGTATTGGTGTTGACATTAAAAAACCACCAATAGATGGTGAAATTTATGTCCAAACAACAGATGATTTTTTTGAGAACTTTAATGAAAGCGTTGATATGGTTTTTATTGATGCAGATCACAGGTATGAAAGTGTTCTGAAAGATTTGAAAAATTCATTAAAAATTTTAAATAAAAGAGGGTGTGTTATTTTACACGATACTGATCCAAAAAATGACAGCTTGTTTGATCCAGGGTATTGTGGGGATTCATATAAAATAGTGAATGATTTAGAGCGAAGAGAAGATTTAAACATTACAACTTTTCCAATTCGTGAAGCAGGATTATCTGTTGTGACTTGGAAAAATTCTACAAGAACACAATTGAGAAAAAAAGATGAACAATAAATTATCAAAAAAAATAACTCAATGGATAGTTAAGTATGCTGCTAGTGCCAATAAAAATGTCTTGGTTGTTGGAGTTTCAGGGGGAGTTGATTCAGCTTTAACATCTACTCTTTGTGCTAAAACAGGATTAAAAACAATAGTTGTATCTTTACCTATTCATCAAAAATATGACCAGTTAAGTAGGGCTAAAAAACACATAGATTGGCTCATTGAAAAATACCCGAATGTTATTTCGATTGAAAAAGATTTAACAAACTTATTTGAATCTTTTAAACTAACAATGGGTAGTGTGTCATCTGATTTAGCACTAGCAAATTCTAGATCAAGACTTAGGATGGTCACTCTTTATCAAGTTGCACAAGTAAATGATGGTTTGGTCGTTGGTACAGGCAACAAAGTTGAAGATTTCGGTGTTGGATTTTTCACAAAATATGGTGATGGGGGTGTCGATATATCTCCTATTGCAGATTTAATGAAATCTCAAGTTGTGAATTTAGCTATTCATCTTGGAATACTGGAAGAGGTTGCCTATGCCACACCAACCGATGGTCTATGGGATGAAGACAGAACAGATGAAGAGCAATTAGGCGTCTCATATTCTGAATTAGAGTGGGCAATGCAGTATAATGGTGAAGAAAAAATTAACGCTGAAAAAGAAAGAATTTTAAGTGTATACTATAGACTCAATAAGGCAAATAAACACAAGATGATGCCTATACCAGTGTGTAAGATTTGAGATTAATTTAAGGAGAAGCATGAAAGTTGGTTTTATGGGTTTAGGGAAACTAGGACTTCCATGTGCGCTCTCGCTAGAGAACGCAGGACACGAAATTTATGGATACGACATAAATCCAGATGTCAAAAAAATATTAGAGACAAGAGTTCTACCGTACAGAGAAGAAGGTTCTCAAGAACTTTTAGATAGACACAACATAAATTGGTCAACTGTTGAAGAACTGGTGAAAAATTCTGAAATTATTTTCGTACCGATTCAAACGCCCCATCATCCAAAATATGAGGGCGTTGACCGTTTACCAGAGGAGCGGGTAGATTTTGATTATAGTTGGCTGAAAAGTGGCATTAATACCCTTTCACAAGAAATTGAAAAACAGGGCGAAGATAAAATTGTTGTAATTATTTCGACCGTCTTGCCTGGAACCATTAGAAGGGAGATCAAGCCTTTGCTTGGGTCGCACACTAAATTGTGTTACAATCCTTTTTTCATTGCAATGGGAACGACTAGAAGAGATTTTACAAACCCAGAGTTTGTTTTGTTTGGAATGGATGATGAATTAGCGTATCAGAAAGCAAAAAAATTATATAAAACATTACATCAGAAGCCTATCTACAAATGCACAATTGAAGAAGCCGAGATGATTAAAGTGTCATATAACACTTACATAACTATGAAGATTTGTCTAGCAAATACAATCATGGAATTATCTCACAGACTTGATAATATTAATTGTGATAATGTCATGAAGGGGATGTTCATGGCAAATGAGAGACTAATAAGTCCAAAATATCTATTAGGTGGAATGGGTGACGGAGGTGGATGCCATCCAAGAGACAATATTGCTTTATCGTGGTTAGCCCAAAAAACAAATTTAAGTTATGATTGGTATGAAAATTTAATGATTTGTCGAGAAAAGCAAACAGAATGGTTGGCAGACTTAACCATTCAAGAAAGCAGGGAAGCTGAACTTCCAATTGTCATTTTAGGAAAATGTTTTAAAAAGGAGACCAACCTCACCGTTGGTAGTCCATCTATCTTAATGAAAAACATTATCGAGGAAAAGGGATATTCCGTTGAAATGTATGATCCGTTGGTTGATAAAACCCCGCCACCACTAAATAACAAATCTGTTTTCTTCATCGGCACAAATCACGATGCATTTTTAGATTATATTTATCCAGAAGGGTCAATTGTTATTGATCCGTGGAGATACATTAAGGACCAAGACGGAGTTAAACTCATTAAAATTGGGGCGTGATAAATGAAAAAAAACTTGTATTTGTTTGAAATATCTGATATTTTTGCTAATCAAGTATATTTGCCATATAGTTCTGGCGTTGTTTGGTCTTACGCACAATCAGATGAAAAGATAAAAAATAGCTATGAACTCTCAGAGTGGTTTTTTTATCGACAAGATGCTGAAAAAATTATTAATTCGATAAAAAATCCTGATGTACTTGCTTTTTCTTGTTTTATGTGGAATTGGAACATTAATTGTGAGATAGCACAGAGAGTAAAGAAAAAATACCCAAATTGTTTAATAGTTTTTGGCGGACAACATCAGCCACTAGCAGATAGAAACGATAAATTCTTTCAGGAGCACCCCTATGTTGACATTTTGGTCCATGGCGAGGGGGAAGAAACATTTAAAGAAATTTTATTAAATAATTTAGATAAAATTCCAGACTTCAAGTCTATAAATGGACTAACGTTAAACATCGATAATACTGAGTTCAGAACATACCCACGACAAAGAATCTCAAATATTCAAGATAGTGAAAGCCCATATTTAAATGGATTGTTTGATGAGTTGATAAAAAAAGAAAATGAAAAAAATAGTGGTATAAGATTTAGCGCAATAGTTGAATCTGCTCGCGGCTGTCCTTTTAGTTGTGCATTTTGCGAAATTGGAGAGAAGTATTATCAAAAACTTAAAACAAGTTACGATAAAACAAAACAAGAAATAGATTGGATCGCAAAAAATAACATAGAGTACGTTACTGATGCTAATTCAAATTTTGGAATCTTATTTAAACAAGACTTAGATTTAGCAGAGTATGTTGGAAAAATAAAAGAAAAATACTCCTATCCACATGCTTATAGAGTTACATGGGCAAAAGGTAAAGCAGATAAAGTTCTTGAAATAGCAAAAATATTTGAAAAAGCTAAGGTACAAAAGGGAATGACCATCGCACTTCAGTCGATGAATCCAAATGTTCTTAAAGCAATTGCAAGAAAAAATATTGACGGTGGCAAACTAGACGAGTTCATTGAAATGTATGAAGGTGAGAATATTGCCAGTTATATAGAACTTATCTGGGGATTGCCAGAAGAAACTCTTGATTCGTTTATAGATGGTGCTTGTAAAATAATGGAGAAGGGCTATCATAATTACTTAGATATTCACTTGATGATGCTTTTGCCAAACGCGCCAATTGGTTCTGATAATTATATGAGCAAATATGGCATTAGAACAAAAGAAACGCAGCCCCGTTTCTCACATCGTCACGTAACAGAAGAATTATCAACAGATACAGCTAAGTTCGTAACACAGACAAATACATTTACAGAGGAAGAGTGGATACAAGGTCATCATTTTAGATGGTTGATTATTTTTGGTCACTATTTGGGACCATTACAGTTTATTGCTCGCTCATTAAATGAAATATATAGTGTGCCTTATAAAGACTTTTATATGGGATTGATGAATTACACGAAACAACACCAGGATACTTTTTTGGGTGAGGAATATAATAGGATTGATATAAACTTAAGAAAAATAATAAAAAATGAAAGACACTGGGGAGATGTCTTAGGGCATGTTAGTGATATCAATTGGGAAGTTGATGAGTCAACTTGCATAAGATTGGCAGACCCAGATACGTCCAAAAGATTTTATAAAGAAATACGTGTATTTTGTGACATACTATTAGGCAAAAAATCTGATAGAGAATTGTTAAATGATATTTTTAGATATCAAAAACTTAGACTTCATTCGTTTGATAAGAATTACCCCATTAAAGATACTTTTACTTATAATATAGATGGGGTTATTGAAAGAAAGCAAAATCTCAAAAAGAAAAAAAATTCTATAATTTTTAATGGAAAAAATTATAATTCTGACTTATTTAAATGGGCAAAAGAAATTTTATGGTATGGTAGACGAGTCGCGGCATATAAAACTCAAACAATGGTAGAAGCAAATTAAATGAATATAGACATATTACTTCCAACACGAGCAAGACCAAATAGGGTGGAGGAGTTGCTCGATTCAATAGAAAAAACAGCCGATGATCTATCAAAAATTTTTGTATATTTTTACGTTGATGATGATGATACAAAGACAATTGATCATATTGGCAAAGTCTTAAAAAAATATAGTATTAATATTTCATTTATTATAGGAGAGAGAATTGTTTTGAGCGAGGCTTGGAATAAATTATGGAAAGAGTCCAATTCTGAAATATTAATGTTGTGTGCCGACGATGTAAGATTTGAGAGTTCCGGTTGGGATACTTTAGTAAGAGAGCAATTTGAAAAAAGCAAAGATAAAATATTGTTTGTTTTCGGAAATGATGGGATAACTCCTAAAAATCATTATGGTGAAGGTTTTGGCACTCACGGCTTTGTAAGTAGAAAATCAACAGAAATTTTAAACTATTTTGTACCACCATATTTTGCTTGCAACTTTAATGACACTTGGATTAATACTTTGTATGGTAAAAGAGGCTGGAATCGTTCTTACCAGCAAAAAGGTCCAGAGAGGGGAGTAGATAGGAAAGTGGAATTATATGATGAGATGATCATAAAGCACTATCATTGTTCTGTCTATGGAGAATACGCTGATAGTACCGAAGGGGAGATGAGAGGCAAGATGAGTGAGTCTACTGGTTTGTTTTTTAGCAAAGAATTGGTTGACAAGAGAATTGAAGACATTGAAAAGTTAAAAAAACACTTAATTTCTAATTGATATGCAAAATTACAAAACAAATGGCTGGCTTGTTAATGATACTTTGACTTGCATACCTGGAACAAAGACTTTATGGCATTTTTTATTAGATGCTTTACCGGGAATAAAAGATAAAACAAACGGTTTGACACCATTCTCTGAATTACCTATATTGATTGAAAGAGAATATTTTTATTCTTCCAAACAGTTAAGACCAGATTATATAATAAGAAATGCATCATTTTTTCGCCCACTAAGAATAAAAATCCCAACTATTAGTTTGTTACAAGACCCATATGAAGAGGGCACGCCGTTACATAATATGCAAGTAGATGTATGTAATCAATCTACTTGCGTTGTTTATAATTCAGAATACACCAAAAATATGTATTCAAAACATGTAAAACGACCAGGCATAGTAATTCCAGTTGGCACTAATTCTGATTTATTTAAAGAGAACCACCCGAAAAAAAGTAAAAATACTATAATTTATGTTGGTTCGACGAATGAGGAATATAAAGGCTTTAGTTTATTATTAAAATTAATAGAAAACTCAAATTATAATTTTATTTTAGTGATGAAAGATGATTTTCAACTTAACAATGACAGGGTTAGGGTGTATAATAAGATAAGTCAAGAGAAACTTAGTGAGCTTTATAATTTGAGTGACTTACTCGTTTGTACTTCAAAAAAAGAAACTTTGCATCTTGCCGGAATTGAAGCAGGGTTTTGTAACGTCCCAATCGTTGCCAACGATGTTGGCATTTATTCTAAAATTAAGAATGATAGTAGATGGGGGATTGTTGTAAATGAATACTCTGAAGATTGTTATTTAAAGGCGATTGACGAGATTCTGAAGAGTGATAAAATGTCACCAAGAATAGTGATGGAAGAAAATAAGCTCTCTATTAAAGATTTTCAAGCACGTTGGAAAAAATTAATTAGTAGAATTATGGAGAAAGTAGGAAATGAATAACGTTTTAGTAGTTGGTGGAGCAGGATACATTGGTGGCTTTCTAACAGATCATCTTAATAGAAACGATTACAATGTTGTAGTTTATGATAATCTTCTCTTTGAAGACAGATACTTAAAGAATTGCGAATTTATATATGGTGATATTAGAGATACTAAAAAGTTGAGTAAGATTGTTGACAATTATGATTGTGTTGTCTGGCTTGCAGGCTTGGTTGGAGATGGCGCTTGTGCTGTTAATCAAAGACTAACAAAGAACTTGAACGTGGATACGGTTAAATGGCTTGTAGATAACTATAAAGGAAAGATTGTTTTCCCATCGACTTGTTCTGTCTACGGCATGAATAATGATTTAATTGAAGAGGACGCCACACCAAACCCATTGTCACTATATGCTGCTACTAAATTACAAGCAGAGGAATATGTTTTAAATAACGCCAAAGACTCTTTGGTATTCAGACTTGGAACTCTTTTTGGTCTTGGAGACCGTCACTCACGCATGAGATTGGACTTGGTGGCAAACATCTTGTCAATGAGGGCTGCAAAGGGAGAGAAGCTAACAGTCTTTGGCGGAGAGCAATGGAGACCACTTTTACACGTAAGAGATGTTTCAACCGCTATTTTACATGGATTGAAAAATAATATTTCTGGTCTATATAACCTATCATACAAGAACTACAAGATTGTAGAGCTTGCAGAACAAATTCAAAAGATAATTCCTGAGTGTCAAGTTGAATACACTGATATGAAGTTTGAAGATTTGAGAAATTACAAAGTTAAGAATGATAAGTATTTAGCTACCGGCTGGAAGCCTGAATACACTCTTGATGATGGAATAAATCAGATCATGTCTTTGATCGAAGAAAACAGAATTAAGGATACTGGAGACGTTGTATACTCAAATGCCGCATTTATGAGGAAGTTAAATGAATTCTAAGACCCAGGTTTTAAATGGCGGTGTTTTTACGGACGACCGTGGTAGAATCAGATTTGTTAATGATTTCGATTTTAAGAACGTTAAGAGGTTTTACCAAGTAGAGAATCACAGGCAGGGATACATTCGTGCATGGCACGGACATGTAAATGAGGGCAAGTATGTTTACGTTGCCAAAGGGAGTGCATTAATTGGTGCAGTTCCTATGGACGATAAAGACGCAGAACCTCAAAAGTTTATTATCTCTGAACACAATCCAAAAGTATTGTGGATCCCTCCAAACCATGCTAACGGATTTAAAAATTTAGAAGAGGATACAAGAATAATATTCTTTTCCACCTCAACTCTTGAGGAAAGCAAGGGGGATGATATAAGATTCCCATACGACCAGTGGAATATCTGGGAGGAAGATTATCGATGAGCTTTGATGAATATTACAAATATTATCTAACACTTCATCAAAATAAGTGGTGCAGAAGATTACATGCCCTTGGACAGTTAGCAACTTTATGCTTCGTTTACTTTTCACTGGCAAATCAATTTTGGTTGTTACTTCTTTTAACACCATTTGTTGTTTACCCATTTGCATGGTCAGGGCACTTCTTTTTTGAGAAAAACAAACCAGCAGCGTTTTCTAACCCGCTTTGGGCTAAAGCTTGTGATTGGTTGATGCTTAGAGATATGATTGTTGGTAGGATAGAGTTATAAAATGAAAATATGTATTTTAGGCAGCACAGGAATGCTTGGAAACGCAGTGGCAAAACACTTTTTAAAGAGTGGACATGAGGTTGTTTTAACCCATAGAAACGAAGAAGTAAAGCTCACTGATAGTTCAATTTACTTTGATGCTGAGAACACTGATTTAGCCTTCTTAAATGATTTTGATTATGTTTTAAATTGTATAGGTACAATTAAGCCATTCATGGATAAAAATCCTATAACAAGCATTTATATCAATTCAATCTTTCCAAGAAAATTAGCAGATCATTGTGAACAAAACGATGTTAAACTTATACACATTACCACCGATTGTGTTTTCTCAGGCAAAGATGGCAACTATCATGAGGATAGTTTACATGATTGTTTAGACAACTATGGAAAGTCCAAATCTCTTGGCGAGCCAGAGAATTGTATGGTGATAAGAACAAGTATTATTGGTGAAGAAATTCATAAAAATGCAAGCTTGATAGCTTGGGTAAAGTCCATGAAGGGCAAAGAGGCAAATGGTTTTAAGAACCATTGGTGGAATGGAGTTACAACAAATCATTATGCAGAGATTTGTCAAAATATTATAGACAATTCTCTATATGAAGTTGATCTTTTTCACGTTCATTCTAATACTGTTGATAAACATCAACTTTTAAATTTAATTAATGATAAGTTCGATTTAGATATAAAGATAAGTGGAATCGTGACAGATGTGAGCGTTGATAGAACACTTGCATCTAAAAAGCATTTAATAAATAAGCTAAACATAAAAAGCATAGAGCAACAAATAAAGGAGTTATAAAATGGTTTTATCAGATCAAGCATTGGGAGCCGTAATGATGGCTCTACAGAAGTCATTATTGGAGCAGACAGACATTGTTCCAGTTTTAAAGGGATTCAATTTTACATTGGAAGGTGAAGAGTTGACAGTTGACAACCCACCATCATTTAAGTTAGACGAGTTTGACGATGCAGAAGATAGTTGAGAAGCCCTGGGGGCACGAAGAAATTATAGTTCACACTGACAAGTATGTCATGAAGAAACTATGGATCAACGAAGGTCAGAGGCTTTCAAGACAGTTTCACGTCAAAAAAGATGAGACGATATTTGTTTCAAAAGGAACATTACTTTTAGATTTATCAACAAATGATCTTGAAAGCAATGTTATGAAACTTGAAGAGGGACAGTCGTGGAGAATTGTACCAAAAACAATTCATAGATTTACAGCACCTAGCGATAGACCCGTAGAACTTTTTGAGGTCTCAACACCAGAGTTGGATGACGTTGTACGCCTTTCGGATGATTACGGGAGAGCAGGTGCCTAAGTATCACTATAAATGCGACAGTTGCTCAAGAGAGTGGTGGGAGTGGTTATCTGTATCTCAATCAGATAGGAAGGACTGTCCTTATTGTCAGGGACCACCCCCACAGAAAATTCCCTCTGGCTTTACGGTAATCAGTGATTCAGTAGAGGAAAAGAAAAGTGCAAAGAACAACGTGGTTGATCATATTGAAGAGAATAGAGAAATACTTAAGAAGATGAGAAATTTGGCTAAAAATGAGGATATATTAAAAGATGATTGAAAGTTTGGCGATAATTGGAACAATTATTTTTGTAGGTTTTTTCTTTGGATCGATTTGGTTTAATGTTTATCTTTTGAGAAAATTGCTTTATTTTAATGAAAATTTTGAACAAGTAAATATTTCAATAGAGCAATTTAATAAACACATAGAAACGGTTTATGAGTTACCAATGTTTTATGGAGATGAAAACATACAAAATCTAATGAATCATTCAAGAGACTTGAGACAGGATTTAGTAGATTTTCAAAACAAGTATTCGCAATGAGAAAGAAAAGAACAAAAAATTTATATTTTACAAAAATACATGAAGAAGCGATAGTGGAATATGCAAGATCAACAAATCTTACAGAAAAGACAAAGTTGTATTCAACACTAATACAACCAGCATTCAATGAACTTGTAGATAAGATTGTTTATACATACAAGTTCAACAACCTTCCAAATATTGACTATCTAAAAGATGATTGTAAGGTCTGGTTAACAACCATCTTGGACAAATATAATCCAGACAGGGGGTCAAAGGCGTTCTCATATTTCAGCGTTATCACGAAAAACTGGTTTATCCACAAGGTGAAGAAAAATGCTCAGGCAGCAAAGAGAGAAATTGCTCTGGACGACGCCGTAAATTCCTCCCAGAGCGAGTTTGTTGTAGTTGACAACCCATATGAGCGCGATAGGGAAAAACGTGAATTCTGGGAAGCCCTGACGCTTTTTGTAAAAGCAATGGAAAAAAATCAACAGATTATTAAAAATGATAACGATAGAAAAATTATTTCATCTATAGAATATATGCTTGAAAATATGGATAAGTTAGAAATATTAAATAAAAAAGCAATTTATCTTTATCTAAGAGAAATGACAGGGTTGACAACAAAACAACTTGCTCCAACTCTCAGAAAGGTTAAAGTTGAGTATAAACATTTCATCACTGATTGGAATAACTAAATTAAAAGTAATTCCTATTTATTTGTGAGGTGTTTTATGAATAAAGATAAACTTATTGAAGAGGCTCTTGACAATATTCGCAATGATAGGACTACGACAGAAAGTTTGTTGGTGGACCTTCAACAAGAAATTCAACAAAATCAAGTTGAAAACGTCAAGGCGGGACTTGTTGCGGCAAAATATGTTGAAACCCTACAAAGGTCCAATGAACAATTAGTTAAGGTTCTACACCTCATACAGAAAGCAGAGCAACAGAATGGCAGCGTTGAGTTGTCAGATTATGAAAAAGACAATCTTTTTGAATTGATCCAGGGTCAAATGAATGATCGCGCTTCAGGAGAAGAGTGATGGAAAAGTATGATATCAATTCAAAATTATTTGAATCCACGAGTTACGATGCTGAAGGTATCCCTATTTCAACAGCGGTTCAGTTTTTAATTGATGAAAAATTCACAAGATTAACCACCGCAAATGAAATACCTTTGCCAAAATTTGCTATTGTTAGGAAGAAAACACTTATTGAGGCTGGAGACTCCAGCATAAGTTTTGACAATACAGATTTGCCACCTGGTTTTTCATCAGAAAAAAACTATTTTATACTTTTTTTAGAGATAGATGGTATAACAGAGCCGAAAGAATCTTTAGTGAACGATCTAATAACCAGAGAAGAATTTATCTCTTCTCTGGTAACAGTGTATGTATCAACAAAGCATTTATCAAGAGTTCCAATAGTGGATGAAGTGATATTTATTGATTATAAAGATTCAACAGATGTCAATAGTATCTTTTTTAAAGGACTTCCAGAAGAAAAAATAATAGACCCAAGAACAACATCATATAGTAAAAAGTCAAGAACTAGAAATGCTTTTACTACCGGAGCATAACGAATGGAAACAATTTCAATAAGAAATGATGACGGGTTGGTCGAAGAAAGGAAAAAAATATCTAAGGCTTTAGCCAACGAAATAGATAGGGAGGAAAAAAGCCTCCAAACTCCAAAATTTAATGACACTCAATTAAATGGTGGTGTTTTAATTGTTGGTGAAGCAGATTCTGTTGTTGCACAAATTCAAGATGCGAGATATGGTACCGCTTTAACTGGCGATGGAAAAGGTGGTGATTTTGCAAATAAAATTGTTATAGGCGTTGGATTTTTGAATGATGGAAAAGTAGACGGCGATAGTATAGATCTATCTGATCCAAACTTAAGATATGCAGCGGGAATTACCATTTATCAAAGAACTGACACTGGAGTGGAAAATATTTTTACCCCAGAGGGAAATGAGATACCTGAAGAAACTTTAAAAGCCAGAAAGACTACAACGGCTTATCCACAAAAAGCAGTTTCTGTTACAGAGATCAGCGCAGATACTGTAGAGATTAAAGCAAGAAATGGCGGCGTGAATATTGTCGCTGGTTATGACAATGCAATACCGGGCTTTGGTATTAAAGATAAAAAAGACGCTGCGAACGTTTCATATGTAGGGGTTAGTTTAATAGGTGGTGGTAACCCTGAAACAAGTATTTTAAACGATAGGGAGAATATTAGAGGGTTACAACCGATTCCAAAAGGAGACAACCTGTTCAAAGCATTGAGCGCCATGAACGATAGGTTGAACGATCAGGCGAAAGTTATGTCACAGTTGCAAAGAGGGCAAGCGGTATTAGAAACCGTATTGGCTCTTCATACCCACCCAGCAGCATTGGCATATACTTTCCCCTCGCCAGAATTAATAATAGCAATTGCAGGTGTAAAACTTCCTTTAAATATTTTTAATTTTTTATCAAATTTGACTGCTACATACAACAACGTTGCGCAAAAAGTTAACATGTCTGAAGTTTCAGAAGGAAGTATCAACAGTAGATGGAATAAAACAAACTAAAATGGCTGAAGATCAAAAGAAAATACAAGAAAAAAAGATTAAAGAAAAAAAGGCTATTAGTGAAACAGATGGTCAAGTTACGACTCGTGTTGGTGCAGGTTGGGCTGCGGCAGCCAAAGAGTGGCTTGTAGAAAAAGCCGTAACGGGAACACTACCAGATATAGCCGCTACGGGTGCGAATCAGATCACTAGCACCATAAATCAACTTGATGCCGCATTAACACAATTAGCAAATTTGGATCTAGATGGTAGTTGTAAAAAGAAAGCCTTTGAATTCACACCTGGGTCGGAAGGAGACGGCACAATAACCGGAGAAGATTTTGCTGCGGCTGCTCAGGGCTGTAATCCTTTTAAAAATTTACCTGCATTTCAAAAGGTTGCGAACGGAGAAGATGTGGAGGCTGAGGATGTTGTCTCTACAATTATTGGTATTGTTGTTAAATTAACAGGACCATCAAGTTTCCCAGACTGTGTTTTTCAGCAATATAAAAATTTTTTAAGTGCCTTTCCAGTTGAATATTATTTATTGCTTGCATTGAAAGAAGCGGCAGAACTTATAAAAGATCCAATAGAGACTCTCAATTCTGTTACAGCCTGTAAAACAAACAATGTTGCTGAAAGAATTGAAAATTTGGAATCAGAAATTCCCAAACCAGCGATTCCAACAATACCAGAATTGCCGTATATTAATATTCCTGATCTATTAGACATTTTGATCAATATTATTCTTGAAACAATTTGTTTTGCCTTGTGTACAACACTAACTCCATTAATAGAAACGATTGGTGAAAATCTTTTTGAAAATATAAGTGATGTAAAGGAGTCGGTTGGTGAAGATAAAAACCAGCCATTGGTGAAGACATCAATTGAGCCGTTTTTAACACCAGATGTGTTGGTAGAAATTAAATCTTTTGTTGATAAAAATATTAAAAATTCTCAAAATATTAGAGCGCGAGAAATTATAAACTTTATTGTTAAAGTTCAAAACAATCCTAAAATTTCACAAGATGAGTTTATTTTATTGCTTCTTGGAAAAACAAATTGTAATGTATATAATACCATAGTGGAGGATTTACCTCTTACGATAACTCAATTTGAGTTGGATACCGAAAATAAGTTTTTATCTTTTTTTGCGTTTGTTGGCAGTACGATCAACACTCTCTTATTCATACAAGATTCAAAGGCAAAAGTTTGCGATCCAAACCCATGTGATTTAAAAGAAGATGAAATAATTGATAAAGTTTCAAACCTTTGTAATTTATTGAGTCCAAACACCAATTTGGAAAGCCTGATATCAACTGGTGAAATTTTAGATAAAACGGGCGCTTTAGACTTTATATCAGGTAATTTGAAGACAATCTGTGATTCTATAGCAAGTTCATCAAGAGCATATAATCCAGTGTATGACGCAGGGGACCCACTCACTTTGAACCAGTCTTACATAGAGAAATTTAGTGGAGTTTTAATAAATTTTAATGAAATTATGTTGGCAACTTATAATGCATCACCAGATATTCTTAAATCCACCACTTCGACAGTATTTAATACTTCGCCAAAAAGAGACGTCATTAGGGAAAGTATTGTGAGCCTAAGAAAGATTTATTACCAACAGGTATTTGCGTTTGCCAGTGTTGTATTGCCTGGAGACAATCCTAAGAATAATAAAATTGCTGCTTCAAAAGATTTTAAAATAGATCTATCCACTGTTATTGGTGTTGCTCCGACATCTACTTTTGACTTTGAAGTATTCGCAGGCTTTAGCGAGCAGGATTTGAAGGATAAAATGAGTTTCGCAGCAAAGAAATTTAATTCAAGTCCGCAACAAACGACAAAAGACATGTTGAGAATAACAGAATTGAAAAAGAAATATGGTATAATATAATGCTTGGATTTAAAGAATATTTAATAACTTCGTTTGATATATTGCTAACAGCAAGAATTAAAAACTTTTTTCTTTTATATTATGGAAAAATATTACCTTTGTTAGTAGAGGATTATAAATTTTTTATTGATGGTTTTGGTAATGAAAAATCAGTTGAAGAAGGTGTCTCTAAAACAATTGAAATATATACAGCAACTGACCCATCAGCGCTTACTAGTTTACTCTATCCTGCTGGAGTGACTTTTGAACAAACCATGTCTTCTAGCGTAAGAAAATATTATAAACTTGCTGCTGAATTTTTATTAGAAAATGATATGTTGGTGGCAGACATTCAATCGACAGGAATTAATAATCCCTTAGAAATAAAATTTTTTGAAGAATTATATAAATTTAAAAGAGACCTATCTCTAGCGGCTTTCCAGGGAGGACCCCTTTCTTATAATTTGGATGAATACGAAACAAAGGCTGTACGAGATTTTTATGAGTTTTTAAAAACGAAAGGTCCTAATACATTATTTGGTAATTTAGCGGCAGCAGCCCCACCGGTCTATGTAAAAACATTAAATTCTGCTATAGCCGGAAATGAATCAATTGTCAACTCTACTACAAAATATAGCACAGACGAGTGGATAAAAGATACAAAAAGCCCATTAAAAGAGTCAACACAAAAAATAAATAAAATAGTAGATCAATCACCTACGCTTAAACGTTACAATCAGTTGTTAAAGATTTTTCAAAATTTGACCGAAGCATCAAGGTGTACTATTTGTAAACGAGGTGCCTTCAAAGAAGGCAACTCTTTGCTTTATTTTGTTGAGCAAAAATATGGTAAACTTGGTATCGGAAAAACACAAGGCACAGACCCTAATGCACAACCCCCAACAAATCTGATTCAATCTATACAACTTGGTCAGGCTTTAAATTGTCAAAGCGTTGGTTATGATGGCTTTAGAGGAAACGTAGAAGGAGCCGAAGTTAAAGGATTGGCAGCAGGAAAATGTCCGGTAGAACCAATAAAAGAAGTAAGTACTACACTGAAATATGGAAAAACAGAACTTCAAAAAAGTTTAACTGCTGTTGATTACAAATCACAATATTTTTTAAATTTGCTTGAAGCGATTCAAGAAATTAATGATAAAATAGATAAAAACCTAATTACCTTAATAGATGGAGAATAAAATATGCCAACAGGTATATCAGCAAAATTGCCTTTAGTATATGATAATGCTAATGGACCATATTTGCTAACTAAAAATTTAGAAGAAAATGCTAAACAAAATTTAAAAAGTCTTATTCTTACCATCCCTGGTGAAAGAGTGATGAATGCAGATTTTGGAGTTGGCTTCAGTGCTTTATTGTTTGAGAATGCAAATCAAGAATTGGTAGAAGACTTAAAGGAAAGACTATTTACACAAGTGAATAGATATTTACCTTTTATAAATATTTTAGATGTTAATGTGGGAATAGAAGAAAATACTGCCTTTCTAAGAGTTAGTTATTTTATACCAAACATTTCTGTAAGCGACACTCTAGAATTAGACATTAGGAATAATTTTGAGTAGGGAATAAAATATGTCAACGAGCAAAAAGACAAAACCTGTAAGATATGCTAGTAAAGACTTTGATGAAATTAAAGATAAGTTGGTTACATATGCAAAAACTTATTACCCTGATACTTTTAAAGACTTCAATCAGGCATCTTTTGGGTCGTTAATGCTGGATACTGTAGCCTATGTTGGTGATATTTTATCTTTTTACATCGATTATCAATCAAATGAGTCTTTTATTGATAGTTCAATAGAGACTAACAATCTTCTTAAATTGGCAAAACAGTTCGGTTATAAAAACCCTGCACCATTTTCTGCTACTGGAAAGTGCGCCTTCTATGTTCAAGTTCCAGCACAAGGGGATGGATCGGAAAACAGAGACTTGATCCCTATTCTGAAAGAAGGTTCTTCACTAAGCAGTGCAACTGGTGTTAGTCTTATTACAACATCTGATGTGGACTTTTCAAAATCGAGCGCAGAGGTTGTTGTATCGCAAACTAATACAGATGGTGTTCCGACAGCATATGCGTATAAGGCGTATGGAGACGTCACTACTGGTGTAGTTGAAACAGAAATTATAGCAGTTGGTCAATATCAAAAATTTTTAAAATTGCAACTTGAGGCAGATCAAATAACAGAAATTATATCTGTGGTAGACAGCGAAGGAAACGAATATTATGAAGTTCCATATCTTTCTCACAATGTTATTTTACAACCAATAAGAAACCCAAGCATGGCGGGTGAAGAAGATGCACCATATGTTTTAAGGGAGAAATTAACAGCAAGAAGATTTACGACAGAAATTGACGCTGACGGTAAAACTTTTATTCAATTTGGCTATGGATCAGAAAACAGTTTAAAAGAGGGTGAATATCCAGAACCTTCCGAGGTGGCTTTGCAGAGATACGCTAGAGACTATTATTCAGATGATAGTTTTGACCCATCGACTTTGTTAAAGAATGATAAATTTGGTATAGTTCCGCCATCTGGGGATTTGACAATAACATATAGAAAAAATGATTCAGAAACTGTAAATTTGCCAGTAAACTCTGTAGATACAATAACTGATCCAACTTTGTCATTTTCCTCTGATGGACAACCAACAGCAGAAAATAGACAATTTATTGTTGAGAGTTTAGATGTCGAAAACGAAGAGGCAATTTTAGGAGAAATAACCTCAATAACCCAAGAAGAAATTAGAGTTAGGGCGATAAATGCGTACTCTTCTCAAAATAGAGCAGTGACACAGCAAGATTATATTAGTTTAGTTTATCGTATGCCATCAAAATTTGGAGCGGTTAAAAGGGTCAATATTGTGCAGGATAAGGATTCTTTTAAAAGAAATTTAAATATGTATGTTTTGGCAGAGGATGTTGATGGCAATTTAACCACTGCCAGTTCCACAATCAAAGAAAACGTAAAAGTATGGATCAATCAATATAAAATGATCAATGATACTGTTGATATTTTAGATGGTCAAGTTGTTAATTATAGTATAGAATATAAAGTTTTAGGATCTCTAGATTACAATCAAGCAGAAGTTCTAAATCAGTGTAATGAAGTGGTTAAAAGCCTCTTTTTAACAAAATCTTTATTTGGAACACCATTTTATATTTCTGATATATACAAATCATTAAATGAATTAGATTCAGTCACAGATGTTCAAGATGTTAGAATTGTTCAAAAATTTGGAACAAATTACAGCGGTTACTTTTTTGATATCGATGGGGCAACTACTGCCGATGGAAGAAGTATTATCATCCCTGAAAACGTAATTATGGAATTAAAATTTCCTGATGAAAATATTATTGGAGTGGTGGTCTAATGGCAATTAGAAGATTCAAAGCAACAAAAGATAATACAATTACAAATGCCTATAAGGAGAATCTCACTACTCGCGGTACCGGCTCCAATATGGGCGAGGCTGATATATTAGAAGTTTTTAGTATCTATGGTCAGGCAACGACTTCATCGGGTGAGTTATCGAGGGCTTTGATTGAATTCGATATTGCAGCCCTATCAGCGTCTAGAGACGACGGCAATATTCCAGCATCAGGTTCTGTAAATTTTTATCTAAGAATGTTCAACGCAGAACACTCATCTACAACACCAACAAATTTTACACTTACAGTAGCAGCCATCTCACAGTCTTGGACCGAGGGGATAGGTTTGGACATGGACGATTATTCAGATGCCGGTGTTTCAAACTGGATTAAATCGTCAACATCAACAAATTGGACTACTTTTCATGGCGATGTAGAGGGCGGCTCTTATCATACGGGTTCAGAGGCAGTTACTTCAAGTCAATTGTTTGCAAGCGGAATTGAAGACTTAGAAATTGATGTTACAAGACATGTTGAAGAGTGGCTAAACAACAATACTGGTAGTTATGGTTTTGGTGTGTTTCTAACATCTTCTTTAGAGGATGCAACAACTTCATATTACACTAAAAAGTTCTTTGCGAGAGACAGTCAATACTTTTTGAAGAGACCAGTAATTGAAGCACGTTGGAATGACTCAAGGTTCGATGATGCTTCAAGTTTTTATCTTAGTTCCTCAAGGGTCCCCGCAGCCGACAACTTGAATACTCTTTATTTATACAACTATATTAGGGGTCAACTACAAGACATTCCAGGGCTTGGAGCAGAAAATAAAATATACTTAAGTATTTATTCGGGCTCAAGTTCTGCGCCAGCAGGCAGCAAGATAACACTTCCAATTGGTGGTGGAGTAGTCACAAACAACGATACTAATATAACAGGTAGCAGGGTTTCAACTGGTATTTATTCAGCATCTTTTGCCTACACAAGTTCTGCAATCACTGAAATATATCCGGTCTGGCATAGCGGCTCAACAGAATATCTGACTGCATCTGCTGTAACAGTCAACACATTTGATACACAAACATCTTATCCTATTAATTCTTACAAAACAAATATCACAAACTTGCAAGCAGAATATGGCGCAACAGATACTGCTCATTTGAGAGTGTTTGTCCAAAATAAAAACTTCCAAGCAACAGTATACACCGTTGCTTCTACAGCAATTGAGCCCACAATCATCGAGAAAATGTACTACAAAGTACAAAGATTTGTAGATGAAGAAGTCGTAATCAATTATGGTACAGGATCTGGCGATCTTGGTTACACACAACTTTCTTATGATTCGGCTGGCAATTATTTTGATTTAGATATGAGCATCTTTGAACCAGATTTTTCATATCAAATTAGTTTTTTAATTAACGACGCAGGTAATTACTATGAACTCAAAGACAAATTTAAATTTAGAGTAATAGACGAAAACGACCTACCGGGTTAATGAAAATTTAACAGCAAAATAATTATAAAGACATGGGTACAAAAAGTTTTTTCAACAAGCAAAAGTCACAAGAAGTAAAAATTCGCGGACAAGAGAAATCAACAATCGAAGACGTAAAGCAAAACGTTGAGTCGATTGATTATATAAAAGAATATTCAATAGATAAATTTGATTTTGTTCCACAACTTGATTTTGAAGACCCTGCAAACTTTGTAAAATATGGATCTGCCAAAGATTATTATGTTGATTTGGTTGACAGTGTTGTACAATCTTATCCATATGACGGTTCTCTTGCAGAAAGATTGAAATATCGTAATGGCTTGGTTGCAATTCAAAAACATGAATTTGATAAAAACTATCCAAGATTTGTTGGTTACGCTGATTTTAATGATGAGAGTTATACATCCAACATTCCATCAACTTTTACAATTGGTACAAAAACTTTTGGATTTGGTGAGAGCACAACAGAACACTACATCTTAACAGACAACTATTCAAATAATTTAGTATACAATACTGGATCAAATCAGGTCGGTAGTGTTGAGTTAAATTTTGCTGATGGTGTTACACTTGAATTTTGGATGAAAAAAGACGGGTTTCCAGCCGCTGTAGATACTCAAAACGAAGTTGTCTTTTCGATCAGCAATGCTGATAACGATCTTTTCCAGGTAACAACTGATGTAACAGCCTCAACTAAGATTTTAGCAACATACTCAACATCGCTTACTTCTGCTGAATTTGTTTACGAATTTGAAACAAATCTTTCAACAATTGCTGATTCAAATTGGCACCATTATGCGCTAGCATTTTCTACTAATTCAGCAGGATATGTTGGTGAATTCTATGTGGATGGAAAGTTTCAAGAGAAACAGTTTTACACAAAAGCATCACCTAGTTTAACTTTAGACGGCACGCTTGATGCAACTATTGCTGCATCGTCACTTGCTGCAAGGCTTGGTGATGGCGGTTTATCGGGATCCATTGATGAAGTCCGTTTGTGGAAAACAACGAGAGATGCTAGAGAAATTGGCGTAAATTATTTTTATGACGTCGGCGGCGGCGGTAATACAGATACAACAAAAGTAAACGATAACAATCCGCTAGGGCTTTCGTTATATTACAAGTTTAACGAAAGCAACACAGGCACATCGTCGGTGGACAGTATAGTTTTAGATTACTCAGGTCGTTTAACAAATGGCGTGTGGGTTGGATATAATTCATCTGGACACGTCTCCAGGGCTAGTGGGTCGGCTATAACAGATTCTAATGTCGCCACTGAAACCGGCGATCCGATTATTTATGCAACTAATTCGTCTGTAATTTCTTACAAAGTGGATAAACAGATATCAGGATCTGCTTATGATGACAGTAACCTTGGAAGCCTCTATAGTATGCTTCCACAGTGGATAACCGATGACGATGCCGCTAGCGGTCTTCAAATAAGAAAATTGATGCAAATTATGTCCAGTTATTTGGATACACTTCATGCTCAAATTACAGCAATTGCTCAACTACAAGATGGTTCGTATGTTAGCGGCTCTAACGCTAAACCAAACCCTTTCTCAAAAAGAAATTTAATTTCATATGGATTTGATATTCCAGAAGTATTTATTGACTCTCAGATTATCGAAGAAATTTATTTTAAAGATGAAAAAAGAATTTATGAAGATAAACTCTTTAATCTTAAAAATCTTATTTTTCAAAATATTTTTAATAATTTAAATTACATAAATAAGTCAAAAGGAACAGAAAAGTCTTTCAGAAACCTTTTTAGGTGTTTCGGTGTTGATGATGAACTTGTTCGTTTGAACATGTATGCAGATAATCAAGAATATAAAATTAAAGAAAATTATCAAGCATCTCAAGTTAAAAGAAATATTGTTGATTTTTCCGGTTATAAGGACGGGCAAAGCAGAGAAGGTGTCTTATATACATTTGCAGATCCTGCAAAGTCAACAGGCGAGACTGGTGATTTCGGTTATATTCCATCTTCATCAAACGCTTACATACCTTTAACTTTTGAAAATCAATTTCAATTTCCAAAATTTACTAATTTTCCAAACGGCAGTTTGGTCAAAATTAGTAGGTCATCTCTATTTGGCGTACATAGTGCAAGTAGCGATACTACACAAACTACTATTCCAGCAGGCGATTTAAACTTTAAGGTATATGCCGACACAAACTCAAATAACAAAACTCAGTTTATTTTAGAGACGAATATTGGTTCTGTTGGATCTTTAACTTCTTCATTTTATGAGAATGTCTATGATAATACACAGTGGACATTTGCAGTTCGTACAAAGCCAAGAGAATATCCATATGCTCAAGAAATTACAGCATCGAATGTTTTTGATTTAGAGTTTTATGGAGTTAACTACATTGCTGGGTATAAATTAAATGAGTTTAGCGCATCAGCAGAAGTAGATTTAACAAACGACATAGGTCAATTCTTAACGGGCTCCAATAAAAGAGTTTATGTAGGGGCAGACAGGGCAAATATAACCGGCTCTTTAAGTTATAGAACGGATGTAAGGGCTATTTCATCAAGAGTCTGGTTTGATTATCTTACCAATCAAGAACTTAGAAGTCACGGAAAAGATGTAACAACTTTTGGTAGATTAAATCCTTATAGAAACTCATTTATTTATGAGAATGGTGAATCAGGAAGTTATATACCGAGAATAAATACTTTAGCCCTGCATTGGAATTTTGAAAATATTACGGGCTCGGATACATCTGGTGAGTTTTTAGTACAAGATATAACTTCTGGATCTAACTACTCTGTCAATCCAAGATTTACTGGCGGTGAATATTCAAAATACGTCGGACCAAACTATAGTGGTCAAGGATCCGGCTTTGCAAACAGTTCAACAGATGTTGTTGACTTTTTATTTGCTGATACGGCAGAACAACAACTACCAGAAAATTTATACAGTTCTGATTTAGTTGAAATTAGGGAAGGCGACGATACTCTTTTTACTAGAGAGAGTCGTCCAAGCAAATACTATTTTGCAGTCGAAACAAGCCTTTATGATACAATTTCAAGAGAAATGTTAGGGTTCTTTGCATCTATTAATGATTTTAATAGTTTGATTGGTTCACCAGTCAATATGTATAGAACAGAATATAAGGGATTAAATAAATTAAGAGAGTTGTTTTTTGAAAATGTCCAAAATGAACCAGACTTGGATAAGTACGTCAATCTTTATAAATGGCTAGACGGCGCTCTGGACAGTGTTATATCAAATTTAATTCCTGCTTCGGCTAAAACTTCTGATAAAGTTAGAAACATTATCGAGAGTCATATTCTAGAAAGAAGTAAGTATCAGCACAAATTAGTTCAGTTTAAGGAATATACAAAGGAAGATCAGGTATCTAAAAAATCAACAGATTTACTCCCACCAGGAATTGGATCGCAAGACTTTACTTCACTTGATGGAAATGTTGAAGTTTTGGATGCAATTGGTGGACCAGATGTTAAACCAATTCAAAACACTACAATTTTTAACTTGGATGTCCCATCGAGTGTTGCATCGAATACCAAAACAAAAAGAAACGCAGGAATGCGATCAACAGTAAAAACTGATTCTGATTTTATCGTTAAAACGGAAGAACTTAGAACCCCTGATCCCGGTACATTCTTTAGATCCCCGTTAGATCAAGGTACAAAGCCACTGTGGTATAAACTCAAAGCGGACAGAAATCCAGGCGGCTTGATGTCTACCGGAGACGATTCATCCGACTTTTCAAGAGTTCAATCTCAAGTAAATCAAACACAGACTACAACGGGTTCAAGACAAGAATTTTATTCTTTTTCGGTTGATGCTAAAAGTTCGGTTGGAAAGAATACAAGTTATGCTGGTGAAAACAGAAAAAATTACTTCCCAACATCGTTTAAGGGTGCTCAAGAATCTAATCAAGATGGTCTAACAATAGTTGTTAGAAATACTGTAACTAACAAGTATGGCGATCCTTACTATCAATACTCTGGTTCGAGAGACACAACATTTAATAATGAAAAGTTATTACCAGTAACAGTTACAGATGTAGCGAAAGATGAAGTGTTGGCTGGTCAGAATTATCTGCCATTTGTTTTGGTTAGTTCATCTGCAACTGCTAAATCTGCTTACCAGAATTTGCTTTTAGATGTCGGAATTAATGCTGATGTTCGTATGTTACATCAAGATTACGTTGTTGAGGGCGGCGGCTTACAGGGTCCATTTACAGATGATCATGTTGGCGGC
>Ga0255772_10001448_pt1 | contig 23729 bp, 20 predicted proteins | sample 071ome_34_FD_179970 | JGI IMG/M metagenome (GOLD analysis project Ga0255772, IMG submission 179970) | Coastal salt marsh microbial communities from the Groves Creek Marsh, Skidaway Island, Georgia - 071411BT metaG (version 2) | ecosystem: Environmental > Aquatic > Marine > Intertidal zone >...
TGATCTGGCCAGGATAAGCATCCAATTCGATGGTTGTGCGATCACCAATGTTGACGTATACCGCTTCGCGGTCAATCAATCCTGCCTTAACTACCCAACCTTTGCTGTCAGGAGAAAAGGTCAATACTGGCTGACCTGCTGATACAAGCTCATCTTTTTCAAGATGTTTGCGAATCACAAGGCCATCGGAAGGCGCTTTGATCTGTGAATGCTTTAGATTGAATTCTGTGATGTTGAGTGCGGCGCGAGCTTTGTCTTTGCGGATTAACGCGTTATCCAGCTTTTCTTTTGGGGCTACGCGTTGAGCAACCAGTTTTTCAAGACGTTCTACATCCAGCGTTGCTTGTTTTAAGTCCGCTTGAGCCTGGCGCTTTTGAGCTTGAATCTCTGCAAGATCCAGTTGAGCCAGTAGCTGACCTTTCACCACGCGTTGGCCATCTTCGACGGTCAATTGTTGGATGATACCTGAGGTTTTGAAGGAAAGACGCGATTGCGCTTTGTTGGTTACCAAACCAGAAGAGTAGAACGAGATTGCATCTTTAGTCGTTTCTACTGCAACGGAATTAACGGGTGGATTAGCGCTGGCCGTGTTGGTGATAGCCAAACTGCTTACAACAAAAGACATTAACAACATTAGCTTGTTCATGAGTCTCTCCCTCTGTGTAGATAGCGCCCAGTTATCTACGAATCGGTCTTTATAAAAGTTATTAATTATGTGTCGCAACAATTTGTGATCTGATTCTCTTGTTTACAATGTAAAGTTTGATTTGTCATAATGATCACTATGTTGACAATGAACACATAGTAAAACTGGTAAGTGTGCACTGTCAACATAAAATGTTTACACTGACAACATAAAAATAAAAACAGAGAAAAATTAGGCGTTTCAGCCTGAGCTTGATTACCGCTGTGGTATGATAAGCACGGCTAAAACTGGAGCAGTCATGGAAAAAATCAATAACTGCCTGCTGAATAAAGTTCAGCGAGGTAATAAGTATCATCACGGTAATTTGCGTCAGACCCTGATTGATATTGCCTGCAAGCATATACGTGAAAAAGGCGTAGACGGATTAAGTCTGCGTGCCATTGCAAAGGAAGCTGGAGTGTCTGCGAACGCGCCTTACAGGCATTTTTCAGATAAGCGTGCTTTATTGATTGCCATTGCGATTGCAGGGTTTGAAGATTTGACTGCTCGAATGAGAACGGTGGAAGAAAAAGCACCGGATATTCTGGATGAGTTCTTGGTGAAGGGGCAGGAATACGTTTCTTTTGCTGGTGAATTTCCGGAAAAGTACAAGTTGATGTTTGGTCCGGCTATTACCGATCGTATGGATGATGAAGGCTTAATAGCAGCTGCCGGTGATTGTTATCAGCGACTGTTGGATAGCGTGCAGCGTGGAATTGATGCCGGCGTGTTCAAAAATGTTCCAGTTGAAGAGCTTGCTGATCCGGTATGGGCTATGACGCATGGTGTGTCGAGTTTATTGATTGATGGCTTCTTTGAGGCAGATGCCCAGAAGTTCAGACAACAACGATTATCTTGTCCGACGATGAAAGAAAACTGCCTGGATGAATTGCTCAAGAATAATTTGCAGTTAATGCTTCATGGTATGCTGGCTTAATGCTGACGGTGATGAAGTATTTCTAATTATTTTTATAAAACGAGCGGCTTTCCAGTGGTTGTTATCTTTATATCCTCGCGAAACCTTTCTTGATTAAACGGTTAAAGGGAAGGCTAAAGCCTTCCCTTTTTCGTTATTATCTCGCAGTCAAACGTTCAGTACAGAAGTTAGTATTAACCTGACATACCTGATAAGTATTGCCTTGGCCGTATTCTGTAAATTCGCCAGTGCTTGATCCTGTGCGCGAAACCGAACCGTTCTTGTAGATTTCTACGTTATCTGTGCCGCCTGTCCAACGAACAGTTGTGTACGGGAAGAAAAAGAATACACGACGAACAGAAACAGATAATTCAAGTTGAGGTGTTTCCAGCACGCGCAGATCGATGTTGGTGTAAGCAACGTCACCCGCCTCATTGGTTACTTCTGCCGTAATCTGATGATTGCCAGCTGAAAGTTGTGTATTTAGCTGGCTGCCTTGACCTAGTGAACCGTCTAGATTTGAACTCCAGCTGATGCTGCTTGAGATGTCGCCGTTTTCAGAATCGTCAGCAGAACCCTGAAGCGTGATGGTGTCAGTGGTGTAGAACGTGGCCTGATTTACAGGTGATAGTACTTGCACGGACAAGCTTGTTGTCGGTGTCTGGAAATCGACCATCCAGGCAGATGGATTATCGTTGGCGTCGACAGCACGTCCAACAATTACGCTACCGTCGGCAGATACGCCGTTGGCTGATGTCAGAGTCAAGCCTTGAAGATCCAGGTTGTATTGGTTCTGTAGTAGTGACGCAAGATCACGCATGCCATTTTGAGCGTCCCAAATAAAAGCACGAAGGCCATCTACTGAACCGTTAGAGCTTGTACCTACAATGACTTGACCGTTTGCCGAAATCGCCTTTGCGCGACTATAGCCTGTATCGCCAGGAAGTAAACCTAGGCTCACCATACCGGTTGCTTCTGTCCAGCGGAACGCTTCTAGGATGTCATTGAATTTAGCGCTGCCCACGATGATTGAACCGTCTTCGTTCACGTCGTAAGCCTGACCTTTAAGTTGGCTTAGTTGTAACGTGCCTTGCGCTGGTTGCCAGTAGAATGGGAAACCAAGGCTTTCACCAACAATGGTAGCGCCATCACCAGATACGCCATGGGCAGAGGTAATGCCTTCTTCACCTTGGATGTTCAGTGGTGGAATGATTTCAGACCCTTGTTCGATCGTCCAACGTAAGGCATTGGAATTGTCGCTTGATGCTTTACCAACAATCACAGAGCCATCATACGATGCATCGCTGGCATAGGTTGCTGGGCGACCAAGATCTTGAATGCCCCCGTTTTCTGTCCACATCCAACCTGCATTAATTGGCGTACCTTGCTCATCAACGGTGCGACCGCGGCCAACAAGTACGTCACCGTTACCTGAAATACCTTGACCACTGGTATTTGGGCCTACAGAGGGAAGTGCGCCTAAATCAATAGTAGCACCACTTTTCCAGCGGAAACCGCTGATTGTTCCTTCGTTGGTGGCGCTCATGCCTACAACGACACGACCATCGTCTGAAACGCCGTTCGCTTCACTGAATGGTTGGCCAGAAGTCACTAGGCCATCAATTTTGATGAATTCAGCAGTGCTTGCTGGGGATGAAAAAGAAAAAGCGAGATAACCTGACAATAGAATCGGACTGAAAAGCATTTTTTTCGTGCTGGAAAAGTTCTTCATCTTGGTTTTCCTTTGGGGCTATTCAATTGTAATTTTTGGTGTGTAACTTTTTGTAACGTGGAGTGTATATGTTCAGAAAATGTTCACAAGTAGAAGGGCGTTAATTTGGTGTCGTGAATTACTAATTTAGGGCGTTTTTTTCAGTTTATGAGAACCGGTAGACGAAATAATTGTGACTTTATTTTGATACCTTTCTACACGCTTTGAGTGTAAGGAGGGGTAAAGAAAAGGAAGTTTAGAGGGAAGTTGGCAGCCAACAGACGAGGCGCATTCGGTCTGTATGGCTGCAGAGGTATGTTAAATAGGATGTTTGTTACGATTGATTGATGGCGATGCCCACTTCAAGGGCTTCAAACCAATCAAGGAATTGCGTTACTTGCTCACCTTTAAAGATACGGCCATGCTGTGGACACATGTATTGAATATCCAGCTGACGTACACGATTGATCCAGTTTTGCTTGGCGACATTGGATGGCATCCAACGCTGGTGGAAATAACGCATCTTATCCACTTGTTGATCAAAGTCTTCCACGAACAGAGGGAAGTCTCCGTCTTCCAGAGATGCACCTATATCACCGCTGAACAGGATCTTGGCAATTGGATCGTAGACATGGAAGTTACCTGATGAGTGCAGGTAATGAGCTGGAACCATCTGAAGTTCAAGTGAGCCTACTTTCAAAATGCCGCCTTCATCTTTGATCGGAACATACTCGATGTTTTCCATGCCAAAGTGACGAATGAATCCTTCCCATAGCCAAGGGCTATGCAGTTTGGCGTGGGGTAGTACCTGATCCCAAAGACCCAGAGAAGATATGATGTCAGGGTCTTGGTGCGATGCGAACAGAGATACAACTTGCTCTGGCTTTACATGCTTAAGCACATTGGCAAACATCGCTGAGAACAGTTCGATGCCACCTGGATCAAGGATCAGAGCCTGACCGTCACTGACAATCATGTACTGGTTGGTGTCGATGATTTTATCCGGCTTGTTTGGATCCCGACCAAACAGAATCCATTCGTGGTTACCTTGGTAGATTTTCCGTGTCTTCATAAGTCATCTCTGGTTAGGATGCGTCGGGAATGCGTCGCACGTTCTTTAATTTGGTTAGTAAGTCGCTGAATGTTATCGGCCATCTCACGCAGGTTCTGTTCAAATTCGCCAGTTCGGTTGGATTCAAGGCGGGAGGTTACTACGATTACGCTGGCCGCTCTCATCAGTGACTGGATTTCTTCCAGCTGAGCATCCAAACGATTTAGCTCCCGTTTAAGATTTTCCGAGATGCCTTGCATCATTGCCGTTGCTTTGTTGATTACCTGCTTCATCACCTGCTTATGTTCATCTTCAAACAGATCTTCTCGCGCTGATTTCAGGTGGCCGATCAATAAATTGGCTTTCCACTCACGGACGGAGTCTACCGCGACGCGTGATGAAATATCATTGATGGTATGCACAAGCTGAATGGTATTTTCAGCGAGTTCGGCAAAATAACTGGTGATAACGGTTAAACCGGCAGCCTGGCTACCCGCACGAAAGACTACAAATCGGGCGTTCTTGGCGGCCAGAGAAAGTTCTCGTGCAATGGACTCTGCTTTATCCAGCTCGGCGGCCACAGAGGCTGTTTTAATAGAAAGGCTGGCACTATTGGTCATGGTTTAAGTCTGTCCTTGCTTACTCCAATACTCATCCATTGGGACATCTTTGTCGGTTTACCCAAAAACGATATGAGCTTTTCAGTGTAGATCATATATCGGCCGAGCACGGGAAGAACTTTATCACTCTGTCATACTTTTGCTGAGGGTTATGTGCCGCTTGAGAGAAGCACGTTTTAGTTTTGGGGAAATCTCCTTACTGGCTGACAGGATATCTCTGAAAGCCATGGAAGGGGTTTACGATAAAGAGATTCAGATTTTCAACCTTTTGGTCAATTCTTGATTAGGTTGCAGAATGATGAATTTTTAAAAGCATATTAAAAACAGAGAGTTGAATTTCCTGAACAACGATGAGTAACAACCTGCCTGTGTTGATGGATTAGTGCAACCTGTTGGTGCATGTCATTTAGTGCTTATTTCTTGTCCTTTCAAAGCCATAGTGTGGGCCGATAATTAAATCAGGAATCAAAAAACTATAAGATCAACACTAGAAAAACCATATTCAAAGGATGGAGACAGGATATGACAGAGTCCGGTTATCTAAAGAATCTGGGGTTTCGATATAAATTGACCATGTTAGTTGGTCTGCCATGTTTGTTTTTGGTGGTATTAGCAGTAGGACAATTGTCTGAACTTCATGATGACTATCAGGAAGCGCATTTCTCTCGAGATGTAGTGGAACTGGCTGGGTTGCTTGCCAACGTAGTGGGTGAGCACGCCGTTGAGCGAGGATTTTCTCAAGGCGTCATCAATGGTAATACGACGTTAATGGATCGGCTTGAAGTGCAGCGCAAAAAAGCCGATGCCACCATCCAAGCTGTCAGAGAAAGATTGAGTTCCGGCATAAAGGGCTTTTCCGAAGAAGAGCTGACCCGGTTAATGAAGCCTTTATATCGCTTGAGTCGTCAGAAGGCCGCCATTCGCAGCTCAGTGAATCATGCCCAGCAAGACAGTGGTTCTTTTCATTTTTATTCTGATCTTAATGTATCAGCCTTGAATGCGCTTGATGTGATGATCAGTCGAATTTCAAACCCGGAAGTCTCGAGTCGCCTAAAGGGGCTGCATAGCTTGTGGCAGCTTAAAGAAGCGTCTGGGCGTGAACGAGGTATTCTGTTTGGTGTGCTAACGGTGGGAGAAGCATCCGTTTCAGATTTCTTTGATGTGAAGCGAGCTATCGCTTTTCAGGATGGCAATGTTGTTCGTTTTGAAATGTTATCTGATAAAAACACGGCGGCGGAATTTAAAGAGCTTTTAAGAAGTCCTAACAGTCTGAAAGTGGTTGCTATTCGGGAGGCTTTTTTAGGGCAGCAGCAAGATCTTAGTAGGGTAGCTGTCGCTAAACCGGATGTATGGTTTGAGGTATCCAGCGATCGGATTAAATCGATTCATAACTTTGCACTTGCCCAGTTGGATGACGTGGTTCGTATCGCTGATGACCTTGAGAACAGCGCGTTTGCCGGTCTTGTTGGTTTAGCCAGTACCGTGATCTTACTATGTGGTGGTACCGCGTTGATGAGTGTACTGATTGGTTATAACTTTAATCGCCGATTGGATGAGATACGTCAGGTAGTCGAGCGTTTAATTAATCATCAGGATTTACGTCAACGTGTGAAAGTTTCGCAGCGTGATGAGCTGGGGATTATCGGTGGGGCATTTAATGACTTAATGCTCCGTCTGGATAGCATGGTGTCACGAATCAAGGAGGTGAGTAGCGAACTTTCCAATAAGGCGATGGAGTTCAGTACGGCAACCCAGGCAAACCAACAGGCGGTAGATCAACAACATCAGGAAACCGATCTGATTGCGTCGGCGGTTTCTGAAATGGCAGCGACCTCTGAAGAAGTTGCAAAGAGCACAGAAGGAGCCGCTGATGCCACGCGTAAGGCCAAAGACCATGGCGAGTTAGGTCAAAGTAAAGTGGTGGAAACTCGGGAAGCCTTAAATAAACTGTCCGCAGAAATAGGTTCTTCCAAAAAAGTAGTATTGGAGCTGGTGGAGGGAACCGGGCAAATAGGCGCGGTATTAGAAACCATTGAGAGCATTGCCGAGCAAACCAACCTATTAGCATTAAATGCCGCTATTGAAGCGGCCCGTGCAGGTGAGCAGGGTCGAGGCTTTGCCGTTGTGGCGGATGAAGTTCGACAGTTGGCGCAGAAGACTCAGGAATCAACGGCGGCCATTCAGTCGATGATGGAACAGTTGCAGCAATCCGCTGACAATGCTCGAAACTCTATGACACGAAGTCAGACACTATCTGAGCGTTCTGAAGACTTGTTTCTTGATACGGAAGGTTTGATCAAAAGAGTGTTTGATATGGTTGAGGACATCGATCAGTTGAATCTTCAAATCTCAACCGCTGCTGAGCAGCAAACTTGCGTGGCTAATGAAATTTCTCAAAATGTCACACAAGTCAGTACGCTTGCAGAACACACGAGGCACGGCGCACTGGTTACCCAGAAAGGCAGCGAGGTGTTATCTCGCATTGCCGATCATATGGTAACCATGGTGCAGGATTATAAGGTGTCAGGCCAATAGTTAAATTTTGTTGGTCGACGCCTTATTTGATTTCCATCTTAACGCCAACGCTATCACTATTCTCATTTAGCTCGGTTTCTTTGATGAAAATCCGCTTCTCATCCAACCCTGCAGCCAATAGCGTTTGACGAGTATTGGTAGCACGTTGTTGGGCAAGTTCGGCTAACAGGTTTTCAGGCACTGTTTGTTGCTCAATCAACGATTGTTCGAGTGCCTGAGCTGACGCTACATCGTTAGGCTTGGTTGTAGTTGTAGTTGTAGTTGTAGTTGTAGTTGAGGGCGAGTTAGTTTGAGCTTGTGCCGCTTGTTGCGATAAATAGGTCCAATAAGCCGGAGCTTGATGATCAACTTGGACGCCTGAGCTCGCAACCTTGTTTTGCCATTGCTGTTGCTTCAGTGCTTGTAAATCTTGCGCGTTGGTGACGCCAATCAGGCTCAACGTCAAGCCTTGACGTTTATTCAACGCTTCAACCAATTGCAGGGTTTTGTCCTTCTCGCTGTCGGTTAATTGGTGTTGAGCTGGATTGAAGACGAGCTGGCTTAAATCGGCATCACTGCCTGCCAGATTAGCAATCAGTTTAAATGGTGAGGCCACCGCCTTGGTAATCAGGTTGACCATGGCATTGAACACCACTTGACCGTATTTAAAGTCTGGATCATCCAGATTGCCTTTAATCGGCATGTCGATGTCGATCTCTCCTGAATTAGTCTGTAGTAAGCTCACTGCCAGCGGAAGAGGGAGCCCAAGACCGGCGTCACTTTCGACATATTTGCCTAATTCCAGTTGATCGATGAACAGTTTGTTTTCGGCCTCTAGTTCACTTTGGTTCAAGCGATAGGCTACGTCTGTCGAGAGCTTACCTTGGACCAATGGATAATTAAGGAAGTGGCTGGTATACGGTGAGAAGGTCGACATATCAATGCCGTTCATAGTGACTTCGATATTGGTGTAGGCATCGTCACTTAATGGGTTGATTTGACCTTTCACTTTGAACGGTGCGTAGCCATTAATCTGACCTGCAAGTTTGATGTCGGCACGGCTTAGGTTGTTGCTGGATAGCTTATCAATGACACCATTAAGCTGTTCTATGTTCAGGAAAACTGGTTTAGGAAGACCACGATCACTGAACTGGAAGGTGTTGTCTTGAATGGCAACCCGACCGATTTCTATCAGCCAGTCGTCCTGAGCTTTTTGTGTGCTTTCGGTGTTTGTTGTGTCCGTTGTTTTCTCGGATTCATTCGGCTCGGTTTCAGTGCTGTTAACCAGTGCGCTGAAATTAGTCACGGTTGCTTGTTCATCTCTCGAGATTACGGTGACAGGAAATCTCAGTTGGTCCAATAGAATCTGATCAATTTTCAGCGATTGCTGTGACTGGCGAAGATGGATGCCTTCAAGGTATAAGCCTTTACCTGCCAGAATCGCTTGAGATTGCGCCTGGTTGGTGAATTTCATGTCGCGGAACTGGGATGAACCATCGAAGTTGGCTTGTTGATTCTTGATGGCTAACTGACCATTAAGATCAAACAACAGAGAATCGATCGATAACTCGGTCGCTTCGGATAGATAAGGCTGGATAAGATTGATCGGCAGATTCTTCAAGTCCAGCTGCAGCTGAGCAGTTTGGTCAGGAATAATAACCTGGCCTTCCAGATTGAAATGACTGACCTCAGTCGCAGTGTCATTTGGCGCAGTATTGGGGCCAATGTTGATGCCGAGACTGACACTGGCGGGTTGATCCGTAAGCGAGAAGTTCTGTAAACGCGCAGTTATATCTGACAACTTAACTGAGGCCGGTGTCGAGGTGGTTTGATCCTGAAAGATCAGGTTGGCGTTGGATAGCTGAAAATCCTCAATCGAGACATCCCACTCTTCCTCAGGTGTTGAGCTTTCTGGTGTGCTTGAAGCTTCGATCGCGGCTTCTTTGATGCCCTCTCTAATAGGGCGTTCTGATAGTACTTTTACCAATTCCAGATCGCCATTTTTAAGGCGATTGAAATTTACCGAGATACCTTCTGTTTGGGCTTTTTCAATGCTGAATACGCGCTTCTGTAAGTCAAAGAAAATACCCTGGATGCTGTAAGATGCGATATCAAGAAGCGAGGCTTGCTGGCCTTTTGATGCAACCGAAAGATCGGAGAACTTAAGCCAGCCTTGATTCAGGGTGACCTCCAATTGGTCTTCTGTCAGTAGCTGGTAGTCAAAACCGACATCCACATGCCCTGCTAGTGGTTCGTAATACACATCATCCTGAATGTAATCCCAGACCGTGCGTATCGCGAGCTGGTTCAGTTCTAGACGACCGGTACTCTGGAATGGGGTAAGGCTGATATCGCCTTGCCATTTGAATCGGGCGGCTTGAGACCCTTGAGGTAGAGCCTGTTGTAAGACAATATCCAGCTGATAATTCCCCGAGTCTTTTGGCAAAGTGGATAGATTGTCTAGCTGAAGGTCGATCGGTCCGATGGTTTTCTGGAAGGCTGTTGTGCGCGATAAATCTTCGAAATCCAGCACAGCGGTTTGAACGACTAAATGATCAATCACCAAGGGAAATGGCGTTGAATCTTCCATCTCTTGCTTGTCTTCAGTAGACGGTGTTTCGTCAGAAACTGTGGCCGTTGAGCTACTGCTCAGTGTCTCCCACAGGAATTTTCCTGATGAATCTTTGGTTAAGCGTCCATAGGGTTCGATTAAGCTGAATTCTGATAAGACCAGCGCTTGATGAAAGATCGAGGATAATTGCAGATTAACGGACACCTGCTTTAGGCCGGACAGTTTTTGCTGTTGATCCTTATGTTCGATGATCTCAAGTTGATCGACGGTTAGCCTCAATAAAAAAGGGTTAAAACGTATGTCTTCTACGGATGCAGACAGTTCAGGAAACGGCTCAAACAATTCAGGTAATTTGTTCTTTAAAACGTGGGGAATAATCAAGCCAAAGCTGATTAAGTAAAGACAATAAATGACCAGCGCGGTCGACAAGAATGGGTGTTGGCGTATTTTACCTGAGAGGGTGGTAAGCGCTTGTTTCATGAAGAATAGTCCGTGTGATGACAACCTTGGCGGCAAGTCTATCGATAAATAGTGACTATTGCATTATAGATCCTTAACTCATCTTATGAGGTTTGTATTGTAGCGAGATAATTCTCGGGAATACTTACTTCGTCAAACGCTTGGGGATGACCTAAATGAGGTTGATGTGCCTTGGAATGGGTCTTATGTGATTGGTATTGATAGAAATATCAAAAATGATCTTTTCAGTCAGTTTTCTCTTCTTAAACTAGTCGCCGATGAAATAAAAGTGACGCAATAACTATAAATTCTGGCACGAGGTTTTTCATGAAAACGATTCCTACGCATTGGTCTATTACCCGCACTGCGGTTGTTCTTGCTGTGACATCAATGGCAATTGTTTCTCACTTCATTCGTTCTGAATCTATCGAAGAACAAGCATAACTGTTTTATCCGGATACATGACTTGGGGCTTGGATGTTATTTTTCGAAGATTAACTCCGTGTTTTAAATATGTATCTTAAGTATGTACCGATCTACCACTTCAACATAGGCAGTGGATTAAACGGGTGCTTGAATAGCTGGCTGCGAATAACGCGTGCCAGTAGAGGATGAAATCCTTCATCAGGAAATTGCTTGATGATGCTGTTTATTTTATCTCGTTTAAGCCCAAAACTTCGCAGGCCTAGGGTAATGTCAATCCAATCGGCCTGACGAAATATCTCTGTCAAAGAATCCTCTTCGGATGGCAATTTATTTGCTTGTTGTGCCGTTATTTCTTTTGGCTGTGGTTGGCTGCGGGTGATTTTATGGTGGTCATGAATCATTTGGCAGATCTCATCGCTCCATTCAGGAAAGTCGATGCTTTCTAAATATGTTCTCGCCAATCCCTCAGAAGGCCGAACATAGTCTGCGGTTTTATCTGTCCAGATGGCTAAATCATGAAATACCGCAGCGATTTCAATTTTATCCGATTCAGTTTTGCTTAGTGGTTTTAATAAATGGCAAAAGTTAACGATTCGGTACAGATGATTCCGATAGCCATTAAAGTCCTGCCCTAACAATTCAGCGTAGGGTTTTAATAAGGTCTCAATAGTTTCTGAAAAGGTAATCATCGGTGCGTTACAACTCACTGCTGCTCTGACCAAACGGGTTTTAACAAGGCTTAACTTTAACTATTGGTGAGATACTGTGTCGGTGCAAACAGAAGATCGCTCGGGTTTGCTTAGGATATTTTCCATTTCTTGAGTGTGAGAGAGCGTGAGGGTATGTATATATACCCTCACTTCTGAATGATCGTTTATATCTTAAAGCGACCGATCAAGTCAGAGAGTTGTTGAGATAATTTAGACACAGATTCGGCCGAGGCAGAAGTTTGCTTGGCATCTTCATCGGTGTGCTCAGCCATTTCGGCAATCTGGGTAATATTGAGGTTAATTTCTTCTGAAACAGAGATTTGTTCTTCTGCTGTGGCGGCAATTTGAAGGTTCATGCTATTTACCATTTCTACGGACGATGTTATCTCATTGAGAGATTCTCCTGCATCGGCGGCTTTTGCGACCGCTTGTTGAACTTCGCTCAGGCTGGCTTCAATGGCGTCGACGGTATCTTTGGAGCCTGTTTGAAGCGCTTCCACCATTTGGTTTATTTCCTGGGTAGAATCATGCGTTTTACCGGCCAGTGAACGAACTTCATCGGCCACTACGGCAAAGCCCCGACCTTGTTCACCGGCGCGGGCGGCTTCAATTGCAGCATTCAATGCCAGTAAATTGGTTTGTTCGGCAATGCTCTGAATCACATCAACTACCGTGTTAATTTGTTCGCTTTCTTTAGCCAAGCGATCGGTGACTTCACCTGCTGCGCTGAGGCGTGCAGCTAGACTCTCAATGGTGGCGATCAAGGTTTCTACATTCTGCTGTCCTTTAAGGGTTGCATCATTGGCTAACATGGTGGCTTCTGCGGCTTCCGTGGTGTGGTTAGCAACTTCCTGAACGGTGGCTGTCATTTCATTCATTGCGGTTGCGGCCTGACTGCTTTGCGACAGTTGTTCCTGAGCTCGACGTGTGGTTTGTTCTGTAGCTGTCATGGTTTGTGAGGAGGCTACGCCAAGTTGCTCCGAGGCTTGAGCAACCTTTTGCAAACTTTTCCTGAATTGCTCCACCATGGTATTGAAGTTGTTAGTGATTTCAGTGATTTCATCATTGCCTTGAGCTGAGAGTTTGAGTGTCAGGTCCGAGTTTTGACCGACATTCATTAAGTGGTTTCGTAAGCGAATAATGGGGTTGCTTAGGGTTTTGGAGAACAGGTAGCTGCTGATGATTGCTAGTATTGCAACCACAACAAAGATAAAGATGGCACTGGTTAGTATTTTATGGGATACCTCGTCGGCGCTGGCAAAGGCTTCCGACTCGTCAATTTCAGCCAGTAAGGCCCAGGTTATGCTATGAAATGTAAATGGAGCATAGGCAGAAAGTACCTTTTCTTTTCGATAGTCTTCAACGATGTGGTAGCCGGAATTACCCTTTTGGGCTTCTTCGACACTTGACCCTTTAATGGTATGAATACCAATGCCTGATGATTTGGCTTTCATCATATCCAAATCACTTTGCGGTATGCTAAGGCTTGAAAGAAGTTTGGTAAATCCATCTTGATCTTCAAGAAAGAATCGGCTGTCACTGCGTAAGGTATTATCACTACCGACCAAATAGGTTTTACCTGACTTTCCTAAACCCACTTCCTCCCAGTCTTTGTGGTGGGTCATGATTTCATTGATCATGTTCAGAGGCATTTGAAAGATCAGGACACCGTAGAGTTCATCGTTGTCTTTGATTGGGGTTGCCATGAAGGAAGCCGGAGCTTCATAAGAGGGCGGGTATGGCGCGAAATCGGTGAAGGCAATGGCGTTGCTGTCGGAGGCATCTTTTACTCTTCGATAGGCCTCAGCGATACCGGTATCTTTAAAAGGGCCGGTTAGCAAAGAGGTACCGTAATCGACCTCTTTAAAAACAGAGTAGACAATTCGACCGTGCTTAGGATCCACGATGAAAATATCGTAAAAGCCAAATGATTCCAGGTATTGGACCATTACGGGATGAAACATTTCATGGTATTGCTCGTACGTTGTGTAATCCTGAATATCGATCAGCTGGTGTTTGCTGCCTAAAGGACTTGGGTTATTAGCAATAAATACGTGTTGTAATTCAATAGCCTTGTCTGACATCTGGCTAAGCCATTGATCAACTGGTGCGTTTTTACCTGGATTCAGTGTTTGGTATTGCTGCTGAAATTGGGTTGTGTAAAACCCGGAGAGATCTTCTTTGAACTGATCTATTTTCCCCAGTGTTCCTGCTTCAGCAGCGTGATCCCGATAGGCTTCGCTAAAGCTCATGGCCGCTTGAGCTGTAGCTGGGTTGGACGAAAGCGTAATGATCAGGTTTTCGATGTTATTGAAGTAATCCGATAGGCGCGCTTTGGTGGTATCGCGTATGCCTTTCAGTCGATCTTCTGAGGCTTGCTCTAGCGCTACATGACTGGTGCTGGTGGCTGTGACCTCAATTAAGGTGTTTGAAACAATGACTGGAACTAGGGCGAGTAAAGATGCACTAAGAACCAGTTTGGTTGTGATCTTCATAAAACATACCTGTCATGACAATTCTCATAGGTACTATTTTGTATCGGAATTGTTCAGGTTAGCTTGAAGTTAATATCAATGATTAATGTGTGGTCTTTAGAGCGTAGTTGATTGTCAGATAAGTGGTAGGCGGTTTTATGGAAGAATATATTTCAAAAATGGGCTAAGTCATTGATGACTTTAGACGTTTGAAAAAGCAGAAGGATATATAGAACGGTGGAAGCTGCAGATTAAGCAGCTTCATAGAATAAATCAGATTTCACTTTGGTCGCGTTTTCATTCACAAGATTGCGAGCGAAGTCTTCGCATTGACCACAGCAGTCCGCAACACCTAGCTCTTGCTGAACTTCTTCAAACGACAAGTTGCCTTCGGCCATTACTTGTTCAATATCGTGTGTGGTTACTTGATTGCAAAGACATACAAACATTGTGTTAAACCTCAAACTGAAAGGCAGATGTGAATCTATAAAGAGGATAGTATTGCAAATGATAAATATTATCAAACGCATTATTCTTTTCTGCGATGAATGGTAACTATAATTAATTAGAATTCTTATGTTTTGATACGGATCAAGACACTTCTATGGCTGTTTAACGTGTTTAAAAGACATTGAAGTAGGGATAAGGCTTAAGCTCATGCTGATCTGGCCGATGAATAATAGGTTGCCAAATAAAATACGAATTAATTGAGTGATTGAACCAAAGAGCTTTTTGATATGTACCGAACTGTTTTAGATATGCCGCTGAGATTTAAGTTTTGGATGGTGAATGGCTTTTCCTTTGTGGGAATGTGTGTGCTTTCCATGTATGCCATTACGAAAAGTTTCGAGCAGGTGTCTCCTGAGGGCAGTTTTGGTTCGGCGGAATATTGGACATATTTCTCCGAACAGGCAATGGGTTATGCCATTTGGGTGTTTGTGCTGATGTGCCTGGTGCTTGGATCATCACAGATTCTGATTTCATTTGTGCATCGTCATGTTTCTATTCTGAAGAAAGCCATGCGACAGTCTGCTAAAAGTGGCGATCTGAATGTTCGGGTACCAGAGGATTGCAAGGATGAAATCGGCCAGATGGCGGCTAGCTTCAATTACATGCAAGAGACTCTGTTTACTATTGTGTCGGATGTGCAGAAAGTCAGTGCTCAAGTAAATCAGGTGGCGGATGAGTTTATTCAACAAACTGAGATCGCTTGTTCGACCATGCTTCGCCAGCAAGAAAACAGTTCGTGTGTAATGACCGAAATGGAGTCCCTTAAATTATCTTCCAGTCAGGTATTAGACAGTGCTCATCAGGCAAAAGGCACGTCGGGAAGGGCGGAAGAGGTTTTATTAGAGGGACGGTCTTCCATTGAAGAGGTGATTTCCACGACCAAGGTGGTGGCCGGTGACTTCCAGCATAACTCAGCTCAAATTAATAAGCTGGCAGAAGACAGTAACAGCATCAGTGGTTTTGTTGAGGTTATTCGAAGTATTTCGGAACAAACCAACTTGCTGGCATTGAATGCTGCAATTGAAGCGGCGCGTGCCGGTGAACAAGGCCGAGGCTTTGCGGTAGTTGCAGATGAAGTGCGTAGCCTTGCCAGCAAAACCCATGAAGCGACCGATAAAATCGGTGATATTTTGGCTAAGTTCTCGGATTTAACCAATCGAGTTGTTGAAGGCATGAACACCAGTGCGGAACACGTTGAATCATCGGTAGGGCATGCCGATCTTGCGCAGGATTCCTTTAAGAAAATTGCTGAGTCAGTCACTGAATTGGCCGGCAGTAATCAAATAATTGAGCAGGAAGCGCAAAGCCAGGCTGAAAGCACGGAGAACGTTTTTGAAAGCGTTCAGAACATTGCATCAGCGGCTTCCAATACTGCCAATGTGGCGGGTGAGGTGCATGCGCAGGCTAAAAGCTTGTCTCAGGTGGCGAAGCAACTTAATGAGCAAATGAGTCGATTCCAGTTGAACTAGTTTGTAATTGATAATCTTGGTGAGACTTATTCATAGGTTTCCTAGAGTTTCTAGATCGTTGCTGATCTGCTTTGGATCAGGTGACGAATCGGTATAAACCAATAGACCCTCCAGCTTTGGATGCAGTAGATAAATATAGCTTTGATGCTCTAGATATTCACTGTGTTTACTGAGTGTATAACTTTGTTTCAATGACAGCAGAATTTGATCAAGGTGCTGTTGTTCATCTACTCGAATGCCAATGAAATTTTCGCCGTAGCGTGACAAATACTCGTTTAATACTTCTTGCGTGTCATTGTTTGGGTCAATTGTTATTAACGCTAGATTGGCTTTGTCGCCTACCGACCCTTTTAGCTGTTGATAAAAGGCCATGGTCATTGGACACACATGGGGGCAATTGGTGAAGCCGGTGGTTATGAATAAGGGTTTATCCGACAGAGTAAGCCAGTCGCTCTTATCTTGATGTTGTGTTTGAAGTGGAACGTCTGGGAGTTTAAACGGCGTTATTTGTCCATAAAGGTTTTGAGGAACGGGTTTATTGGCAATGGCTTTTGACTGAAAAAAACTGAACCAGACAAAAACTCCCAGTAGTGCAGTGAACGATGAACTAATGACCAGTGACTTCTTCATGCCATCCCTTATCTTTGTGCTCCTGATCTTTTCAGTAAAGCACAGTAGCTATGTGCGCCAAGGCGGTGCATCCAATTATGTTGTGAGAGATTAACCCTTCATAACGGGGTTCCTTGGGTGTTGTTTGTGTCTGGACGCTCTTAAGGGGATTTTAGGCACAGCTCCATCCAGCGTTCAATGCCCGCGCTGCGGTATTTTTGTTTATGGATTACAAAATAAAATTTACGGCTGAAATCTCGATGAGGTACGGGTAACGGTACCAGGCTTCCTCGTTTGAAAGAGTCCTCCAGTGCAACTCTCGATAAACAGCCAATACCCAAATTGGCCGTCACGGCTCGTTTAATAGCTTCAGTGTGTTGCAGTTCGAGCTTAACGTTAATCTCTGACAACACACCATGGAGCGCTCGATCAAAGGCCTGTCGTGTGCCTGAACCACTTTCACGAAGAATCCATTCGGCATCGCGAAGCTGCCGGTCGGACAGTTGCAGTTCATCGGCATAGGGATGTTCCGGCGAACAAAACACCACCAATTCGTCGTCGCGCCATGGAATGACGTCCAGATCTTGATGTTGTAATTCTCCTTCGATTAAACCGATATCAATTTCAAAGTTTCGTACTTTCTGTCCAATCTCAGAGGTGTTGGCTACTGATAGACTCACTTCTGCGTCTGGCTGCTCCAGCATCATTTCAGCCATGGTCGACACAGCCAGATAATTTCCGATGGTCAGCGTGGCTCCTACTTTCAAATGCCCTGCATCCTTATGTTGGGCCATGATGCGTTCTAATTCTTTCGCTTGTTCAAGTAATTGCTCTGCTTTCGGACGAATTAATCGGCCCTGCTCATTAAGCTGTAATCGTTTACCTATTCTATCGAATAAGGGAAGGTCAAACTGTGATTCGATATCTTTAAGCGCACTGCTTGCAGCCGACTGAGACATAGAAAGGCTGTCGGCTGCCTTGGTAATGTTCTGAAAGTTCGCTGCAGCAAGGAATACTTCAAGTTGACGAAAGGTATAACGCATTATTTGTAAATCCGATATATAAAATAAAAATTATCTGTTTTACAGATTTAAGGTTGGAGCATACAGTGAAAAACAGAGTTAAGGCAAGGCCAATCGTTAAATCATAGAGCATACGGAGCAGATGAATGAGCAAGCTAATTCGTGAAACGGTGACAGACGTTCATCATTGGAATGACACGTTATTCAGTTTTAAAACAACCCGTGATCAGGGTATGCGTTTTAAAAATGGCTTTTTCACCATGATTGGTCTTGAAGTAGAAGATAAGCCATTGTTGCGCGCTTACAGCATTGCTAGTGCCAATTACGAAGAGCAAATGGAATTCTTCAGCATTAAGGTACAGGATGGTCCTTTAACATCTCGTCTACAGAATTTAAAAGTGGGTGATGAAATTCTTGTGGGCACTAAGCCGGTTGGCACCTTGATCACTGACAACCTGTTACCGGGTCGGAATCTATGGTTGTTAAGTACTGGTACGGGGTTAGCGCCTTTTCTGAGCATCATAAAAGATCATGAAATCTATGATCAGTTTGATAATGTCATTCTGACTCACGGTGTTCGGCAGGTATCTGAGTTGGCTTATCAAGATATGATCGAAAATGAATTGCCTAATAATGAGTTCTTTGGTGAAGACGTTCGTTCGAAATTGAAGTACTACCCAACCGTGACGCGTGAAGCGTTCAGGAATCAGGGCCGTTTAACGGATTTGATCGAGGATGGAAAAATATTTGAAGATCTTGGTTTGCCAGAGATTGATCCCGAACACGATCGTTTTATGTTGTGTGGCAGTCCGGCCATGTTAGATGAGTTAACGGGCATTCTTGATCGCCGTGGTTTTAAGGAAACGCGCGGGGGAGAATTAGGTCACTACGTTATTGAACGAGCTTTCGTTGAAAAATAGAGAGAAATAGTTAGGAATAGCCAATCCTCAGGCGCTTTTTGATATAGTGGGGCGATGAACAAAGATTTGATTCGCCTCGCTATTATCCAAGCACTTGAAAGTCAGCTTGCACTGGCCATAAAAGCTGCCAATGAAGCACGTGACCTGGCTACTCATGAACAGAGTCAGCCGGAAACCCAATACGATACCGTTGGATTGGAAGCTTCTTATCTTGCCCACGGACAATCTCAGCGGGTATTGGAAATACAAGACACGCTTCAAACCTATCGTAAACTTACCTTGACTGCTTTTTCAGATGACGATGAGATTCGCTTAACCGCGCTTGTCACTTTGCTTTACCCATCGGGCGAAGAGCGTCAACTCTTTCTTGGGCCTTCGGCAGGAGGGTTGGAATTTATTCTGGAGAACAGGGCGGTTCAAGTCGTCACGCCTGATGCCCCAATTTCACAGCAAATGATCGGTTTGTATGTAGGCGATGAATTAACATTGCCTGGCAACAACACTCACGCAGAAATTATTTCCATCTTATAAACATAAACTAGACTTAAAACGTGCCTACCTATTTGTCGGTCAATTAAGACTCTAAAGACGGAGCGTTTGGGTGAAGTTGTTTCTCGGTGATAGAGCCTTTTTGAAAGCAAAAGCACTTTTGAGAGTAAGCGTATTTTTCAAAGCCAGCGTGCTTTTAAAAATAAACGCGCTTTTAAAATTGAGAGTATTGTTAGGAATATGTGCGGTGGGCTTGCTGTTTCCTTCTTTGGTTTATGCGCAGCATCTGGTATCAGGCAGTACAGTCACTCATTCAAAGCCTCAAAATAGTCAGCTGACTATAGTGCCAGTTTACCAATACCATAATTGGGCGCCCTTTTATTTCCAGTCGGGTGAGAATCACGCAGGCTTTGCCCTGACCTTTATGGAGCAACTCAATCAGTTTTTTACGAAAAATTACCCGGAACTGAATGTTCAATTTGAACTTCATCCGGTGACCCGTGCCGAGTTAAATGCCTTGCTCAAAGAGAGGCAGCAAGGGATGGTGCTCTGGGCTAATGAGTTGTGGTTTAAACGACTCTTCAACGAACCTTATTTCTCCGCGACTCAGCCGATTTATTGGGACAATGAAGCGGTGGTTTCGCTTACGAAGTCTCCTGTTGAATATTCGACACCTGAATCCCTGATCTCAAAGAAGGTGGCGGGTATTGAAGGCTTTTATTATCACGGTGTTGATCAACTGGTCTCTCAAGGGAAAATAGAACGTATTAATACCAACAGTGATCGTATCAATCTGGAAAAGCTGGTGGACGGTAAGGTAGATGCAGTACTCATTACTCAAACCGTCTTTAATTATGTGTTACCAGGCTTTGCTGATATCGATTTCTATCAGGCGTCAACACCTCAGGATGCCTACAGTCGGCATATCTTAATAACTCCACATTATGCAGATTATGAGCCCGCATTAAATGCTTACATCGCTTCCTTACCAAGCAATCTGGTTTGGGCCAACGCATTATCATCTTATGGGCTTGATGATCTTGTACTCCCTTTCTCGTTAGATCTGAATGAACTGAATAATTTCTCCATCGAATAACAGACTTGGCTGAGTTGATTCCGGACTGTATGCTGTCTTGAATGGCTTTGTTATGTTATAACGTATGAAAATTTTTATGGAGAGATCAAGTAATGAATCTATGGGCTGCTATCCAAGCTTCTAAATTATCTACAGCGTGTTCTCGCGTAACATTAGCAGGCGTTGCATTAGCTGGTGCTAGCACTTTGCTGACATCAACTGCGTATGGTGAAAGTCGTCAGCATGATGCGCATGTGCATGGACACGCAATTCTGAACGTAGCTCAAGAAGGCAAAGAAGTGGAAGTGTCTTTTGAGATCCCTGCTATGGATTTGGTTGGCTTCGAACATCAACCTGAAACCCATGCTCAAAAAGAAAAAGTTGAGCAGATGCGTGACCTTTTAAAGCAAGGCAAAAATGCAGTGGCATTTAATCAGTCTGCTGGTTGTTCCGTTGAGTCAGCTAACGTAGAAAGCGCGTTACTGGCAGGTCTTGATCATCATGAAGAGCATGGTCATGACGACCACAAAGACCATCACGATGAGCATGATCACGATAAACACAAGGATCATCATGAGGTCCACGGTCATGAAAAACATGATCACCATGATCACGAAGAACACGCCCACCATGATCATGACAAGCATGATGAACATGATCACGAAGCGCACGGTCATTCAGAAACGCACAGTGAATTTGAACTGACCTATCATTTTGAGTGTGCTAACCCGGCAGAACTGAGTGAACTGAAGGTCACTTTGTTTGAGAATGCCCCCACACTGACAGAAGTTGAAGCAAGCTGGTTCGGTGAGAGTGCCGTTAAGAAAGCCGAGTTGACTTCAAAACAGGCTAAAATGAACGTGCGATAGCGCTTCCTTTGATTCATTGATCAAAGAACTGGTATTGTCACATCATTGTCATAAGGCAGGACTAATGTCCTGCCTTCTTGTGTTTAAGCGATCAAAAGCAATGGTTTTTCATGTTTGACTCGGTACTGGAAATCTCTGATTTAACCTTTCAATGGGCAAGTGATTCGCCTGTTTTCTCCGTTTCTCAACTTGACCTCGGACGAGGTGAGCGACTTTTTTTAAAGGGCGCCAGTGGCTCGGGTAAGTCTACGCTATTGAGTCTGATTGGCGGTGTGACTGAGGTGAAGTCTGGTTCCTTGAAAGTGTTGGGTGAAGAACTCTCGCAGATGAAACCAAAACAAAGAGATCGATTTCGTGCCGAACACTTGGGATTGATCTTTCAGCAGTTTAATTTAATCCCCTATCTTTCAGCGCTTGAAAATGTATTACTTACCGGCCAATTCTCAACACAGCGTAAAGTAGCAAAGTCTGACGCTTTGAAGATGTTGGGTGAATTAGGCATTGATGCACAATTGGCCAACAGTCAGGTGACTCAACTCAGTATTGGCCAGCAGCAACGGGTTGCGGCGGCACGTGCTCTGGCAGGTAAGCCACAGCTGATCATTGCTGACGAACCGACGTCAGCCTTGGATCAAGATACGCGAGATACCTATTTGGATTTGCTGTTCAGCCAATGTCATAACCACAATGCAAGTCTGTTGTTTGTTAGTCATGATCGTACTTTGGCCCCTTTATTTGACCGTGAGTTAGACATTACTGAACTGGCGAGCTGGTCCAAAACGGGGATTCGATCTGAAGGGGAAGGCGGCTAATATGAACTTATGGACGCTGAGCTGGAAAAGCCTCACCAATCGAAAAGCCACGACCTTGTTAACCATCCTGTCTTTTGCCCTCGGGGTGTTTCTTCTTCTCGGTGTAGAAAAGGTCAGAACTGAAACGCGACAAAGCTTTATATCGACGCTTTCAGATACAGATTTGATCGTCGGTGCGCGTTCAGGGCCAGTGAATTTATTGCTTTACAGCGTATTCCGCATTGGCAATGCCACTAACAACATCAGTTGGCAAAGTTATCAGGATATTGCAGGAAGTCGTTCGGTGGCTTGGTCCGTTCCTATTTCGTTGGGTGATTCCCATAAAGGGTTTCGGGTGTTAGGCACGACTCCGGACTATTTCAAATACATTAAATATGGAAATAAACAATCCTTGGCGTTTGCGCAGGGTAAGCCCTTCGATGCCTTGTTTGATGTGGTTTTGGGGGCCGAAGTCGCTCAAAGTTTGGGTTATCAATTAAATGATGACATTGTGATTGCCCATGGCGCTGGTGCGGTCAGCTTTATAAAACACGATAATTTGCCTTTTAAGGTCGTCGGAATTTTAGCGCCGACGGGCACGCCCTCAGATCGAAGCTTGTTTGTCTCTCTGGCCGGGATTGAAGCCATTCATGTGGGCTGGCAAAGTGGCTCGCCAAATGCGAAGAGCATGAAATTAACGCATGCAGATTTTGCAGATAAGCAGCTTAACCCCGAAACCATTACCGCTGCGTTTATTGGTTTAAATTCCCGAATGGCCGCGTTTAAATTGCAGCGGGCAATCAATCAGTATCGTGAAGAACCGTTACTGGCCATCTTGCCTGCTCTGACACTTCAGGAGTTGTGGCAGTTAATTGGCGTGGCTGAAAAGTCCTTGCTGGTGGTCTCTGCCTTGGTGGTGTTCAGTACTTTACTCGGCATGATGATTACCATGCTGTCATCGTTGCAGGAACGCCGTCGAGAGATAGCGATCTTAAGAGCCGTTGGCGCACGACCGTTGCATATCTTCTTCTTATTGTCGAACGAGGCTCTCCTTGTTGCGCTGCTGGGTGGATTACTCGGTTGGCTTGGCTTATATCTGGGAATGTACGGCTTATCGCCTTATTTTGTGGATTGGTTTGGAATTAATTTATCCATTGGCGCTCCAAGCATTAAAGAGGGAATCATGGTATTGTCCATCGTGCTTGCGGCCGTAGTGATGAGTTTGATTCCCGGTTGGCGGGCCTATAAAAACAGTTTGATTGATGGTCTTACCATTCGTACCTAATACGGCATTTTATGATGATTTATAAATCCAGAATTATTTCATGTGTCCTGACCCTGATGTTTTCATTCAATCTATGGGCAGCAAATCCGGTTGAAGTACAGTGGTTAGACTTGATGCCACAGGAAGACATCGATGCGATGGAGAGCATGCCTGAAATCAGTCATGACAATCCTTTTGATAAGAGCGCGTTACCTGAAGTGATGTTTTCGAGCCGAGTAGTAGATACTTATGAGAACAAACACATTCAAATTGCGGGTTACCTGGTTCCATTGGAAACAGATAATCGAGGTTTCTTAACCGAATTCTTTCTGGCTCCGTATATGGGTGCTTGTATTCATGTGCCACCACCACCGCCAAATCAGTTGATTCACATTAAGTTTCCGGAAGGTGCTGATGTGGAAGGCATCTGGTATCCCTTCGTAATAGAAGGCGTGCTGAAAATCGAAAGCTTCGATAATGGGCTGGGCGCTTCGAGCTATTCGATGACCGCGACCTCGGTGGAGGCTTATGAGGATTTTTAAGCGCTGGTAGAATCTTTTTAATGCTATATAC
>Ga0255772_10001452_pt1 | contig 23708 bp, 29 predicted proteins | sample 071ome_34_FD_179970 | JGI IMG/M metagenome (GOLD analysis project Ga0255772, IMG submission 179970) | Coastal salt marsh microbial communities from the Groves Creek Marsh, Skidaway Island, Georgia - 071411BT metaG (version 2) | ecosystem: Environmental > Aquatic > Marine > Intertidal zone >...
AGATTTGCCAGGAGAGTAGTAACCTCGTTCGTTACCACCACGTCGAAAAGTCTTACCCATTGTGTTGTGTGTTGAAATTAGAATAAACTACTAATAATATGTATCAGTCTACATCCTTGTAAATGGAACGATAATCATCGTCGTCATTAGTTTCAGGAATAGCATAGATTTGAGTGTGCAATTCTTCAAAGACGAACCCCACACCGTGCAGAAAGTCTTGCATCTTGTCAACAACATCGTCAAGATAGTCTGCTTCAAAAGTTTTAGTTGTCTTAGTCTCGTCCTCATCAATAGCGGACAAAACGAATCGGGGCATTGGATTTCCTCCTTGATTACTCACATAGTATAGCACGAAAAAAGGGGGTTCAAGACCCCCTGTGACACTTGTTTCAACTGGCACAGTACCGCATCCGATTAACCATGCCATCAAATATACCTGAAATCATGAAATCAAAGGCAAGAGAGTATCTACAACCGTTAGAAAGATTCTTTGCTACTGAGTGTTTCAAACATGATGGAAATAATAGTAACATTCCATTGCGACACTCGATTGTACCCGTATGTGTGTTGCGTCTGTGTACTTCATCATAAGAAAGTACAGTAAAGAACTTACCAAATGGTCCACCATTATCATGATGAAACTGTATTGCTCCCTGCTCAGATGGATCTACATCGATGTAATAAACGCCACTGATTAACGAGTTGGAGTGATGATGAATTGGTGTGCTATCTCCAGGACTATTCTTATTCAACCATGCTCCATGGCACACCAGTTCATATTGCTTACTGATGCACATCTCATCGTATGCATATACTTCAGCGTGATACATTATCTTACTCTTGATAGTATCAAATCCAGGTGATAGTTGTAGGTCAGTCACACTCACCCATGCATCATCGTCTGCATTTCGATACATTGGAAGGTCATACAGATATTGTCTCTCTTGTGGAGAAATATCAAACTCATCAATGTATATTGGTGTAGGAAATAAATCAATAATCACTGTTCAAAGTCTTATACCAAGTTGCAATAGTGTAACGTTTTCCAGATGTTACTGGTTCAACTCCATGGATAATATATCTTCCTTGAAATAATATCATATCACCTTTTTTAGGTTGGATGAGTTCACCATCAACGTATGTTTGTCCACCTTCAAATTCATCATTCAAATACAGAATAGATGTCCAAGTATGATAATAGAAGTCTTGATGATGGGGTTGATGTATTGGTGCTTCCCATTCTACCAAATGACTATAGTTGATAAATGCTAATTTGTCATGCTCTTTTACAGCACTCGTATGCTTAGACATAATAAACCTAAGATAGTCTGCTGATGTTTGAGGTTCATCAACAAATGTCGATTCTGCTACCTTTTGAATATTCAAAGTCTTTCTGTTTGCAAACTGAGAACCATAAAGGGGGAAGTATGTTTTATGATATGAAATACACCAATCACAGAAGTCTGGAGGTAAAAAGTTCTCATAATAAAATACTTCTTTATTGGACATCAGTTATCACCACGTTGAAAGACATTGTTTTTCTAATTATATCAGATTGATGAGGAGTTACACCATGCATCATATGTGATGGGAACAATATTACATCACCTGCTTGTATTTTTGGATAGTATATGTTGGACTCCTTTATTCTAGTAATTATCTTCACCCAAGGTTTAGTAAACTGAGTGTGATTTGCATCAAAGAAATAAAACTTAGAGAAATCTGGTTCATCATTCAAGAAGATAACTGCTGCAATATCACAGTCATCATGCCAATGAACCTCTTGAAAACTACCCCGTTCATACATGTTAATCCAGGGATGTAGAATCTTAGCAGAGAATGTAACGCCAAGTTCTTCAGACAACATGCGTAGTGGATTGACCAAAATATCCTGATAGTCATTGATATTTAAGGCAGTCCTATTTACCTTGCAGAGATTACCCCAGGTAAAGTTCTTGTCTACTACATTGTCCTTTGGAATACGATCTAAAAGTTTATCAAACTCTGGCATCCTATAGTGAAAGTAAAAACCAGTATTAGAAATAACTTCTTTCATAACGAAAATCTAGATTCAATGTGTGTCTCTTATCAGCAGTTTGCGGATAAGTACCATGCCAAGTTTTTGCGGGAAATATTAAAATGTCTCCATCTTCAGGACCAAATAAGTTTAACTTATTTTCGTACCAATATACAAACGTCCCATGTTTTTGAGGTACTGGTTCAGGTTCTACATCCAGGTAAATTACTGTGCAGATGTCATCATTATCATTATGTCTGTGCATTGTATGATAAGCACCCTTTTCACCATAAACAGTCCAAGCAGATGCTAAGTGCAATTTAGTTCTATCTAAAATAAGAGAATCTGTAATAATATCCTTCACGGTTTCAATAACAGTATCAATCATTGGAGTTATTACAGGTTCCATTAAATGATGCTGCAATCCCCCAACAGTTGAAATGTCGAGCACTGTAGGGTCTAACGGTGGAAGTTTAGACTTTCCTACAGCAGCATCGACATCTAACTTAAATTGATTTGTTAGTTCAGGACTCAGTTTATAATGATAAAAATAATCTTGATGCATAATAATTAAGGTGCGTATTCTGTTGCTGTAATGACTATATTAGCACGCCATCCCCAGTTGGTGTTATCACCACTAGAATATCCGAAACGAATATTATTAACACCAGACGTTTCTTGCTTACACTCGAATCCGTAATAAACTTCACTGGTAGTGTTAGGAACGTCAATAACCCTCCATTGTCTAACACTCATGTCATTAGTATCATAACCATTACCAGGGCGATGACCACCACCAGCAACTCGCCATCTGCTGCCACTACTAGGACCACAAGAGGTAATATTTGTTCTGCTACCATCTCTAGTGGCACCAAGAATGAAGATTGTGTTGTTACCGCACTGCTCGTTTAGAGGAATCATGTAGTCAACTACGATAATACTATCAGCAGCAGTTGGAGTAATATATACTCGATAATCACTGTTAACCTCAATCATACTGGTTGAGTTGTGAGTATCAGTTGCAGTAGAAATCTTATACTTAAATTGTCTGATTACTCCACCACCACCGCCACTACCAGCGATTGCTGCCCAAGCAGAACCATCATTAACTTTAATTGCTCCATCATCGGTATCATATACCATTTTACCTTGAGCGTTTGCAGGTAAGTTTGCAGTAGTGAACAATGGTAACTGTACACCAGATGAAGCATCTAAAGTGGCACAACTAACTGTATTAGTTGCAGTCACTGCTCCTACATTTAACTGTCCCATCTTTAGTCCTTATTCGGTAACTTTTTACTATTTAGTTCCAGGTTCAACTCCACTGAGTCCACCTTCACCACCTTTTTCGTTAGAACCGCCGTGCATAGTGTTTTCATCATATGGATGAATACCAACAGTTATATTTTCTGTTTCTTGTGCTGGGTCAAAGGATTGTGTCTTTTGTTCTGGAAGAAGAATGTAATCAATACTTTCTTCAAACTCTTTAATTTTGGCAATAGTTGCCTGAATCTCTTCTAGAGTTGGCATTGGTCTGGGGTCATTCCACTCAAATAAACCATGTGATAATGACCATTTAGCGCCAGGTCTTAACAAGTTCACCGCAGCATCAAATGCAACAAATTCATACCTGTGTTTCATTGTTCTTCAATCTCCCATCGTTGTTCTGTTTCATTCCAATCCCAGTGAGTGTTACCTTCAGTTTCTGGTTTTGGTACTGGAGGTTGCCAGTCATAGTTTTCATCTAATGTCCAACTTGCGTATGGTTGGGGGTTAATGAAAACATCCCCTTCTGCATGATATCTATCTCCAATACAGGCAAATCTTCCTCTGATATTATGATTATATGAGGTTTTTTTCCACCTAGTATTTTCACCATGAAGTTTCTTCAAATGCAATTCTGCACGATACTCATCTACTTCACAGTATGCGTCCATTTCATAAATGTCATCAATTTTACTAACACGAAGGACGTAATTATCATCGTCTAATTGTGCATAGTGTGCCATGTTTATCCAGAAAACCTAAGACTTATGTACTTATTTATTGATTTAAGTGACACAGGAATCGAAAGCGTGATGTACCAAATAACCGTCCCTCCTAACAAAGTGCATAAAGATTTGATGATAATAAGTATTATGATCTCCCTTCAATGGTTCTCTCCAGTGTGGTAAATCCATGCCCCGATAGAGTACAGCGTCACCTGGTTTTGTTACCATTTCATGAACCTCACCATTTTCCAGTTCAAAGTATATTGGCCAATCATAATCAGCGTTTGTACTGATATGCATAGAGACGCTAATCTCACATGATTCTCTATCAGTATGCCGAGACAAATCCTGACCCTTAAAGTAAAACCTATCGTAGTAATACGTTGGATACAACTTTTCGTGTATCACCTTCTCTACAACATCCTTCACATGATAGTAAATATCCCTAAACTTAGGATGATTATACCGAGCGAGACTACCTACAACTTGTAGTTCTTCGCTGTAAGATGTCATCTTACCAGTGTGTCTATCATACCCAAACTTACCTCTTTCCATTGGTGGAAATTCAAGAACACCACCAAACTGAAATAAATTTTTTAACTGAACTAAACTCCATTCACCTTTAGTAATCTTCATCACTTCCACCTCGGACCAATAATCCAACCAACAAGACTTCTTCGAGTTCCAGAATGTATTTTTCTAACTCGATGTCTTGTTCTACTATCAAAAACAATTATAGTTCCCCTCATTTTAGGGGCAATATACATATGCCCAGACTCGTTTAGTAACTGGAACTCTCCACCTTCATATTCGGATGGGTCTGAAAGTTGAAGGACTACCGATAACTTTCTACATTTTTCTTGCTCTAGTGCTTCGATACCAGCATCTTGATGCCAATTATAGTATTGACCAGGTTCATAGATAGTATATTGCATGTCACCACCGTCAAATCCTTCAATATCATATTGAAAGTTTGCTCTGTTTGCCATCAAAACATATGACATACACAGTCCAGCAATCCAGTGATTCTCTTTGAACCAAGATGTTTTACTGTCTCGAATCTTTAGATTCACACCAGCGCGAACTACAGCAGTCGATGCAGCATTTTCAAACGTCTCTGCTTCTCTTGCAATGATGTCAACAATCTCTGTTGGGATGTTGGTTTCAAACCACGTTGTTTGATATGTCATGCTATAAAGTCGTGCTATAATTATGTAGTTGATATGGAAGATGTCTTGAGAAATCTAGGTATTAGTAGAGTTCACAATTCTGCAGTTACTTTACTACAAAACGGTCAAATTGTCTACCATTTGGAAAACGAGAGGTTATCTGGTAGAAAGTATGATGCATTTCCATTTCAATGTCTAACACAGTTAGATACTAAGGATTTGGATAATATTTGTATTGCTGGGGTTGGTAAAACAACTCCAGTGGATTGTTTTGTTGATGATGATGCATACAGTCTATATGTAAAGACGAAAGAAAACAAGTATGACACGAAAGTACATGACCTTTCGTTATCTCATCATGAACTACATGCAGCACATGCCTTTTACAATTCTGGATTTGATGAGGCAATCTGCATTGTAAAAGATGGCATGGGTTCTGATGTTCCATTGAACGGTGATATGTTTCAACCAGGAACATATGGAAGAGAATTAACTACAACATTTACAGCATCATATCCTGCTAAGTTTGATGTTGTGGACAAACACGTTGCTGTACCCTTTGAGGCAAATCACAGGTTTGGTGATGTACTTATTTCCAACAATCTTGGTGAGGGTATGGCATTTCAAAAGACATCTATGGCATTTGGTTTTCATGAACTAGATGCAGGAAAAGTAATGGGAATATCATCTTATGGAGAAGAACTGCCAATCTCAATCTATCGAGATGGATTGATTGACAATGGATTGTTCTACATTGGTCGTGACTTACATGATACTGGCGTTAATTATATTTTTGAAGATTTCCAAACTAAAGCAGATTTTGCCTTCACTTTGCAGAAACAAACTCAGGAGTATGTTGGGCAGTACATTATCAGTATGATTGAAAAAACTGGATGCAAAAATGTATGTTTATCTGGAGGATTCTTCCTTAATTGTGTAGCAAACTACTATTATCTGAGCATTCTTCCTGAAGATGTAAATCTGTATATTGAACCAGTATCGAGTGATGCTGGCACATCAATTGGTGCAGCAAAATATATTTGGTACAAAAAGACTGGAGATACAACTAAGAGACCACTGACAAGTTTATATCTTGGACCAGAACGATATGTCTGTCCAAAGGGTAAGTATGTAACTGACGAAGATGTTGCTGACCTGTTAATTGACGGTAAGATTGTTGCTATCTACCAGGGAAGGTCAGAGGCAGGACCAAGGGCACTTGGCAATCGTTCTATTCTCTTTGACCCTAGAAATGCACAGGCAAAAGATATTATTAATCGTATCAAAAAGAGAGAATCATTCAGACCTTTTGCAGGCACTGTATTAGCAGAACATGCAGATGAATACTTTGATATGCGAGGACTAAAAGAGAGTCCTTTCATGATGTATGCAGTGGAAGTATTGTCAGATGAAATACCTGGCATTACACACGTTGATTATAGTTGTAGGATTCAAACTGTCACTAAAGAACAGAATCCCCACTATTACAATTTAATCAAATGTTTCCATGAAAAAACAGGAGTTCCTATTTTGTTCAATACATCCTTCAACCTTGCGGGCGAATGTATTGTAGAAACTCCTGAAGATGCTATCAGAACATTAGAAAATTCTGATATTGATTATGTGTATTTTGCTGAGTTTAAGGTGTTAAGTAACGGATAATAACAACACCCGATCCGCCAGCACCAGATGCACCAGAGGGCCAGGGGTTTCCTGCCCCACCTCCACCTCCACCGCCGAGGTTGGTGGCGCCGTTTTCTCCTCTACCGTTACCACCACGGTTTGGTGCTTCACCACCATGTCCGCCACCACCAGAACCGCCGTTGCCACCTCTACAAGAACCAGGGTGACCACCGCCGCCACCGCCGCCGCCAGCGTAGGTTACAGAAGAACCAGAGAGGGAACTAGCGCGACCATTACCCCCAGGCGCTTGACGACCATTACCACCAGTCGCTCCATTCCCAGACGCTCCACCACCACCAGAACCTGAATAACATGCCTGATTGGGGTTAGGACCACCAGAATTTCCATGTCCGTTAGAACCAGAAAGACCAGGTGCTCCAGGTTGAGTAGCGGATCCACCAGAACCAGGGCTGCCGCCACCACCTCCAGCACCACCACCAGAACCTCCAGGACCACCAGGACGGTTACCAGGACCAGACGCACCGTATCCGCCGCCGTATGCTACCAAACCATCAAATGTAGAGGGTGAACCATTTCCTCCAGGTTGTTGACTGCCTGGCGATGCTGCTGCTCTTCCTCCACCACCAACACTAATGGGATAAGTACCATCTTGTAAGGTTCTTCCTGTTACTTGAACCCATCCGCCTGCTCCACCACCAGAACCTCCATCAGTTCCACCAGAATCGGGACCAGCATTTCTACTACCACCGCCAGCACCACCGCCGACTAGGAGAACATCAACATCTACAGGACCACCAGAAACAGTCATACTACCATCACCAGTGAATCTGAGAATATTATATCCGCCAGAACTTGATGGAGTAACAGAACCAGTAGTAGTAACTTCTAATGGAATACCACCAGCATCTGCCCAAGCAGAACCTATCCAAATTTGAATAACTTCTTCTTGAGTATTGTAGATAACCTGACCAAGACCTACTCCAGTTAAAGCATCTCTCTGTGCAGTTGTATAGTTTGGAAGAACAAATCTACTGCTAATAGTTGCATCATCAATTGTAGTATCACCAGTAAGATTAGCATTACCATCATATGTCAAGTTACCAGCACTATCAAAGGTTACTTCAGGACCAGACGCGCCGACCTGCAAACCTTTAATTTTATCAACTTTAATTTCAGACATTTTCTACTAATGACCTTTTGATTATTTATAGTTATTTGACCCAGAGGAATCCGTTAGATGCACCTAAAGTGTCTTCACGGAAACCGCAGTTGCCACCAGACTCAGGATGTCTACCCCAAGCAAAATATGTACCACCAGAAGTATGGTGGTCACCAAAACCTCTAGTACCAGTGTTAGGGTTTCTATCATCTAAAGTTCCTTCATAAGTTAATGAAACTCTAGTTCTAGCGTTTTGATTACTAGCACTAGCAAGTAAGTCAACGGTTGCACTGCTGTCAATAAATACATTCTTATTAAATCCAGTTGCTTCCATCCAATAACGTGTAGGACCTGTATATGTTGAACCTTGAACAAGTGCATTGATCCAAGTATCTGCAAACTTTTCAGTGCTAGTAGCACTTATATTAGGTCCATTACTGCCAGTAATACGAACAGCACTATTCGTCATATGGTCTTGGCAAGTTGCTGTTCTAACACTAGCACATAAAACCCAACCTCCACCATTTCTATCATTATCTACATATACATTATATGCAGTTTCACCTGCTGGTTGAATCCAATAGTTCCCAGTAGGTAATCCTGCATCATTGATTGCATTGCCATCTGTTGCTGGATTTGCTTGAGTCCCAAGGTTAGTTGCTCCAGCAGGAACACGAAATACATTAAACCAAGCAGTTCCATCATACACTTCCACATATCGAGTTTCAGTGTTAGTCCTTATCATTCCTGCTTGAGGGGATGCTGGTCTTTGAGCAGTTGTCCCTTGAGGAAAAGTAAAGGCACTCATTCTGTTCCTAGTTAAAGAACCAGATACGACAATATTTTCGCCACTCTCCATAATAATATGTCGATTGGTTGCTACCGAACCTTCTATTTCTCCAACTCTAATAATACTCATTTTTTCTGAGAGTTTCTTTTATTTATTTCACCCAAAGATAACCATCAGATGCACCTAAAGAGTCTTCTCTAAATCCGCAGTTACCACCCGACTCGGGATGCCTACCCCAAGCAAAATATGTACCACCAGAAGTATGGTGGTCACCAAAACCTCTAGTACCAGTATTGGGGTTTCTATCAGAGATACCACCCTGATAACTTAATGTAACTCTAGTTCTCTCGTTTTGGTCGCTAGCACTATCGTTTAGGTTGACAGATGCATTACTGTCAACAAACATATCTTTGTTAAAATCAATTGCCTCTAACCAATAACGTGTAGAACCTGTATATGTCGAAGCATTTACAAGTGCTTGAATCCAAGTATCTTCCATTTTATAAGTAGCATCCTGTGATAGTCTCGGTCCAATGCTGTTAGCAACACGAACAGAACTTCTTGTCATATGGTCTTGACAAGATGATGTTCTAACTGTAGCACAAAGAATCCAACCTCCACCATTTCTATCATTATCTACAAACATCCGATACATTGATGCTCCTGGTGGATGAATATACCAGAGACCCGTTGGCAATCCTGCATTTTGAATTTCCTGACCGTTTTGTGCTGGGTTGCTAGCACTACCAACACCCTCATATACTCCACTTGCATCGGTAATCTGTGCCCAATCAGAACCATCCCAATATTCTAAAAGTGCATCAGTTGTATTGAATCGCATATAACCTACTGCGGGAGAACCAGGTCTTTGTGCTGTTGTTCCCGTTGGTAATTGATACGCTCCAGTATTACTATGTTGATGAATATCTCCTTGAACAGACAAACCATGTCCAACAGGAACAGTTATTTGTCCCAATGTAGTTGGAAGTCCACCCAAGTGTGATACGATTAACTTACTCATCTCAGTAGATAGTTTTTTCTATTTATTTGACCCAGAGGAATCCGTTAGATGCACCTAAAGAGTCTTCTCTAAATCCGCAGTTACCACCACTTTCAGGATGCCTTCCCCAAGCAAAATAAGTGCCACTTGAAGTGTGATGGTCTCCAAATCCTCTAGTACCAGTATTAGGACCTCGATCGGATAAACTACCTTCATAACTATTTGATATTCTGGTCCTAGCATTTTGGTCCTGGGCACTATCGTTTAGGTTGACAGATGCCCCCGAATCAATAAATACGCTCTTATTAAATCCAGTTGCTTCCATCCAATATCTAGTAGACCCAACATAACCAGAGCTAGCAACAAGACGGTTAATCCAAGTGTCTGCCATTTTAGTTGTACTGGTATCGCCAGTTCTAGGTCCAGTAGTTCCACTAATACGAACAGCATTTCTTGTCATATGGTCTTGACAGGTTGATGTTCTAACTGTAGCGCATAAAACCCAACCTCCACCATTTCTAGTATTGTCCACATACATTTCGTATGCTGTTGCTTCACCTTCAGGTTGAATCCAATAGTTTCCACTACCTAATCCAGCAGCATAAATTTGAGTACCATTTAATGCTGGATTTTCTTGACTGCCTATTTGTGCAACATTACCACCTGTTCCAATGCTTGAACCAAAACTACCGTCACTATAAATTCTTGGTTCATTCAAAGTTGTATCATAAAAAAGTTGATAGTCAACAATTCTATCGGCATTATGCATTGCATCCCACTCTGCTGTTGTGCCATATGGCAATAAAAGATGACTAGTTGCTGTAGATGGGTGTGAAATATGACTCCCTTCTCTAAAATCCAAAACAGTATTGGATGGGATAGTTACGTTATAACTATTTGCTACTAATCCTTGAATTTGAGCAACATTCAGTTTCATTTAGACAACACTCCATGCGCCACCCGATTCAACAGTAACAGTATAACCATTTGCAATAGTGATGGGACCAGCACTCATACCGTTTGCAAACTCTGAACCAGCAGTAGGTCCAACAGTAAGATTCTCGGAAATAGTTGTAGGATTTGTTCTAATAATGCTATCAGCACCAATAGAAGGACCACCACCAGAAATAGAACCCCAACCAGGATTTCCAGTTCCGTCATCTGCCTTGTAAATTTCAGCGTTATCGTTATCGCTGTTGAATCTAATTGTACCTACAGAGGGACTGCTAGGACGTTGTGCAGTTGTTCCTGTTGGTATTCTCAACACACTTTCACCATCTAAGAATGAAAGTGTGTCAACAATTGCTTGTGTGGCAGTGTTAATCTGATTACCACTAATTTTTGTGAGTGCCATATTACTACTGTGTCCTCCTTAGTATTTAGATAGGCAGTTCTAAAATATGAATGGTATCACTAGATAATGGAGCATCACCACCATTAAACACAATATTTGCACCGTTAACATCGACAGTGTAATTAGTTCCAGGAATCTGTGCTACACCATTCAAGAATACAAGGACGGAATCATCAACGTGCTGAATACCACCCGCATATGTTGTGATTGCAAATGTCAGAGTATTTCCATCACCAGTATATGTCCTAGTGATATAAGAAGATGCACTGATTCCACCACGACCAGTAACAACTAAGTCTCCATCAACTCTTACAGAACCATCTACGTTAACCCTGTAAGAATTATTAGGAGCAGTGCCAATACCGATAATTGTGCTGTTGTTGTAAGAACTAATATTGATGTCACCAGTATCCGTGAGACCAAACTCTTTCCACGCTCCATTGTAATATATCCAACCAAGCGACTTGCCAGGTGTCCAGTTGATATTGTAAACAAGATCACCATCAGCGGGCGTAGTGTATCCCGTGATATTAGCAAAAGAGGGTTGTCCGTTTGCATCTTCAGGTGCCAGTAAGGTTTGCTTAATTACCGTGCCATCCTGATTGTAATAGGAAATTTTCCTTGCTTGCAGGTTGTTAGTGAAGGTAGTGAGTCCTTGGAAGGTAACAGGACCAGCGAAGATAGATTCTAACTGGTTAGATGCACCACCGATAACCGTGAGTTTGTCGGTAAGAACCAACTCAGAGAATGTCTCAATCGTTGTATTCTCTTCACCAACAACATTCAGTTGTGCAATATCTTCGTTTGTAATTTGACCAGTAACAGGGTTAATAACCTGGTTACCAATAAACAGGTCGCCGTTAGAGTTAAGACCAGAGTAGAAGGCAACACCCGCTTCTTCTTTAATAGACTGAGAGAACTTAATCTGGTCAGCAGATAAGGTCTCTACCTGTGTCTGAGGGAACGCTGTTGAATAGTTACCAGGACCAAAACCAAGGTATTCAAACGTATGGTTACCAGAACGAAGAATAGAGTGTCTACGTAATTCAACCGCAATGGGTGCAACAGTGCCATCATTGTTTTCGCGGATGTTAATCTTACGAGTTTCTTCATCACCAGAACGTGCAGTTAACTCAACACTAGAAAGGCGATTATTAACAGAGTCATAGTTAGGTGTTGTACCTGGTTGTGTCCAACCAGTATCACTCAAAAGGAATTGTGCTGCTTCCTTAGTAATAGAAAGTTGAGGGTCTTTATTGGGTGTAGGAGTTGCACCATCGGTAGCATATACTAGACCGATAGTTTCGTTGTCAGCGACGGATACAGCAGCATCAGGGTCAGCAAGAGGGTTGTCTCTGTCAAACGTAGGATAGACTTCGTTGACGTTTTGACTGAACTTCCTGTTGTTGAAGTTAGAAGTCGAAGGTGCAATAGATGCACAAAGGAGGGTAAGGTAGTAAATTCCATCTGTAACGCCTCTCTCAAATTCTTGAACAGTTTCGATGTCGTAGATGTAAAAAGTCTTCGACAAGTTGTAACTAGTAGTGTCACTATTCAGAGGTTGCATTACATAACCGCTGATAGGATCACGAGGCAGAGGATTAGTCTTATCTTTATCAATTACATAGCGGACACGATAAGTTCTGTCTGCTAAGTCACGACTATCAGGAATCCTCTTAAGGAAAGTTGTAGGAGTAAAGTTAACCGTATTGTATTGTGTATTTGTAGAAAGTGTTGTATAAATTTCATTGTTAGTGGAACTAACATTCAGATACCAACCGCCGACTTGGTTTGCAACACCACCAATAGTGTATGTGTTACTATCATATTGAATAGGAGAACCATTTACACCAGCAGACAAACCAGAAACACTAGGACCATAAGGAGAAATAGATGCAGACTGAACTGTTGCTTCAGTAGCACCATTTGCTACCAGAAGACAGTTAATTTTATCTGCTACAGCATTAACACCTGTACCGTCTTGACGTGCTCCAACTGTGTAACCCTGAACTCTAGTTGTTGGTGGAGATGCTTCGGTTACATATCCATAAAGGTACAATCTTGTTCCAGGAGTGCCACCTTGTCCAGCAAGTGCAGCGTTGACAACTTTAGTTCTTTGGATGTCAATATTCACCCAGTTAACAGAAGTCTCTTCACCAAAAATAACATTGCCATTAACAGTTGATGTGTTTGTTGCAGTTAATGTAATGACTCTAGTATTGGTGTTGATAGAACCAACTGTAGCACCAGTTCCAATGCCAGTACCAGTAACAGTCATTCCTTGGATAATACCATTTACAGAACCATCATTTGCAAGTGTGATAGTAGATGTAGAATTGGTGCCCGTCGCAGTTGTCGAAATGACGTTAAGTGCTTTAGGTGGAATAATGTGTGTAATTTCGCCTGCTTTATCCTTCGAGAATGCCTTTGCCTTAAATCCAGCGGAGCGAAGTGCAGTATTACCGAAGTTGGAGTTAGAGTTAGTAATCGACATGTCACCACCACTCTCAGCGGTGAAGTGTGTGCCGTAACCAACAGCGAACACCGAAACTGCCTGAATGAAAGCATCATTGGAACACTTAATGTGCTCGTGTGCCCAACCTTTACGATACTCAGCAAAACCGTCTAAGTGAGCACCATCACCAGCAGTTGCTACATCATAGCTACCAGTAGAAGCATTATATCTTACAAACGCTCTATCGTCTTTCTGCAGAGACAGACCAGTAAACTGTGCAACAACCATCGATTTGAAACCTGTTGCTTTACTGCCATCTGCGTGCATACCATTCATGCCCCAGACACTTCTCAGGGACAAGTTAAACGCATAAGGAGACGCAGAGTCAACAGTATCAATCTCAGTCTTTACACTGATGTTGGACCCAACGGCATTTCCTGTTGGTTCTCCTTGCATTTGGTAAGTAAAAACGTTACCAGATGCGGACGTGACTGTGAAAGATCCGTTATAAAGTCCTGCATCAACTTCGGACTGCGGTCCAGTTGATCCAGTAACACCTGAAATGTTAATGTTAACGCCAACGGAAAATCCGTGCTCCCTGGGGTTATCAAACTCATCAACAGTAACTGCCGTTGCTGTCTGACCATTTCTTGTAATCTGAAGGATTCTATATTCATCAGAAATAGGACCAACGATTCTGTTTTCTTCTACCCTTGCTTGAATCTGGTCAGTTGCTGGGTCACCAGATGTATCAGGAATTGTAGCAAATGCCTTAGAAATCTTTTGATAGTAAATCTCAAGGTCCGTTCTTTCCAGGATGTTAGGAACAGCAGAGTAATCTGCATTAGGAACAGTTCCACCTGTAATCAAAGTAGACAGACTATTCAAACCATCTGCAAACTCAAAACAAGTTAATCTATGGTGAGAATATTTGGGTGCAAGGGTTTCAACACTATCGGGTTTGAAATATACACCCTCTTCAGCGCCATCAAAGAAAGAGAATTGCCAAAAGTAAGTACCACCAGTTACCTTAAAGATAGCACTACGAGGGGGTACTTGGTCCTCTGTATTAATACCTTTAGCAGCGTATGTTGTAGGATAAGGAACATACTTAGGAATAATTTTTGTACGACGAAGGTCAGTACCAACGAGAGAACAACCTCTGGGTACGATTACACCACCTTCAATCGAATTGTACTTATACAGTACATTATTGGGGGAAGTAATGTCTAAGTTAGAGTTCTCATCAATAGGAGCAACGTTTGTATAGAGGACATCTCCAGGACGATTGTCAATGACATATTCTGCTGGATACAGCATAATCGAGAAGGCATCGAATTCGTCGTTCGACAGACCTACTCGATACGAAAATCTAGCAACTTCAAGAAATGCACGCTGAATAGTCTTGAACGGACGCAATGCTGAGTTACCCCTATTATCAATAGCATCAGATGCATCGAAGTCGTCAGGGTTGACGTAGATAATACGTCCCGTTCTGGACGTAATAATATTCTTAAGTCTAGTAAGGGACATTTCCTACGCTGCTTTTTAAGTTATTTATGAGAGTGAATTAGACAGGAGCATTAGTTCCCTCATACATTGTACGAGTTGGGAAACCAGTAGAAATATCTTCAAATCCAATTAGAGTGAAGACATTATTAGCAGTTGCACTATTGACGATTAATCTTTGTCCTGGTCCAATAACAAGAGAAGTAATTCTATCAACGTTGTTGTTTGTGTTAGACTTGCCTTCTGTAAGATAGTGCTGTGCTTCAACCGCGTCAGTTGCAACCTGAACGCTACTTACTGTAACAGTGGACCTATCTGCGGTTGTGAGAAGTGGACAATCTTGGAAAGTGTTTGTTCCAGCAAAATCTGCTGAATTGATACCTTTAACAATCTCCAGGGCAGTTCCAGAATAAGAACGAACGATACCGTAAGGACCAGCAGTTTGTGCTGTAACTGTATATGTAACAGAGTTTAATGTGAAACCATCAGTAGAATTTACCCAAGTTCCCTCAACGTCATAAACATAGAAAGAAGTAAATGTTGGGGAAGAAGTTGTATCAATGTAATCACCACTACTACCATAAGTATTATTGGTTGCAGTACCTAGGTCTCCATTGTACCAATACAAGATTGCTGGTGTTGCATCGGATTGTGAGAAATCATATTCAACATATGCATTGGCACTTCCTGCAGTACCACTAACTGTTTTATTAGTTGTAAACTCAGTATTAGCGTCACCTGCATCAGATGGATCTGAAGGTGCCAATCCATCAGAACCCCATTCACCATTAAATCCAGAAGAAAGTTGGAATAAATGACCTGTCATGGAAGAATCTGATACATCAAAGCGATATAAACGCTCATTAAACAGATTTAGATAATTACCAGCAGAGGTGAGGTGAAGGTCATAGGTTCCACTAATAGTTGTAGTAGAGAAAACGAATTTGTTTTCGGCAGTTCCTACACCACCAGTAGAAACAGTGCCAGTTGCTCCACCAGATAATGTAGCAGCGTCACCATCGGTAAATTCTGTTCCGCTACCGTTGATTGTAGATGGACCGATATAAAGTACTGTACCGTTTACTCCATAAATTGTTGCTGTACTATCATTGGGAGAAACTCCCTTAGAAACTGTTTCTCCAACTGCAAGAGTGCCAGTTACGCTCTCAAGCGTAAGAGTTCTGATAGCAACACTCTTAACAAAAACGTCTGTTTGTGCTGGTTTAATGTGAGACTCAAAACGGAAAGACTTTTCTCCATCAGTACTAGTAACTTTCAATCCACCACTAAGACCAGAATTAGCGGGTTCAAATGGAGTATTTACAGTGACTTGATACCCAGTAACAATATCTCCAGGATGCAACAGATATGTCGATGCATTTAATACAAGTTTTTGATCATAATCTTTGATTGCAACGTCATACGCTGAACCAGTTCCGTCGTTAGCAATCGTTAAGACGGCACTGACAGATTCATCTATTTTAGCACTATACAATACAGTATCTGTTGCTGCAGATGGTTTTAATTGTGCAAGAATACCTTGGTTTGCCATGGTTAATTAGAATCCAGCGTAGAAGAATTGTTGTTGTCTTGTTCGACCAGTTAGGTTAGCAGCACTAATACCTGCACCAAAACTAACATCATCGAAAGTAACGTTTTCCGTAGAAAGCAGAGTTGCGTCTGCGTCGGGGAATCGAATAGTGCGTGCTTCTGTGATGTTATCTACTTGAATGTTAATAACACCTTGGGAAGTAGTATCTGCAGAACGGAGTGTTGGGTTAACTAATGTTTTGCCACTCAGAGTTTGAGTTGCTCTTTCAGTCACTAAAGTATGATTACCAACATTATTTAGAATATTTGTTGGTGGGAACTGGAATGTTTGAGTTGTTAACGTGTTTGAATTTGCAACACTAAATACTGCCTTTTTAGTATTATCAGTTGGGTCTTGTAGAATCAAAGACTCAATAGATTTATTTTGAAGAGTTTGTGTTGCATCAGTACCAACCAGTTCAATATTTTGGTCGGGAACAGTAATTGTTCTGTTTGCTGTTAAAGAACTAGTGTTAATTTGTGCCCATTCTGTTGCATCTTCAGCGTCAGCAGCAAACTTAACATCAACAAATGTTTTATTCAGAGAAGTTTGTTCTGCTTTAGTATCAAGTAGTGTAGAAGCGGTAGCAGTAGGTTCTGCTGTTGTAGTTACTGTTCCACCATCAGGCAGGAAATACGAACGTCTTGTATCAGAGGTTTGCACCCAGTTAATTTGGAAGATTGCTTCTTCTGTACCATCAGTAATAACAAAATTATCTTCGTCAATGAGAATTGTTTTATTTCTCAGTGTTTGTTGAGTATCATCACCAACAAGAACTGTACCATTTCCAGCAGTAATAGCAGGTAATGTCATAATTCTGGTATTTGTACCAGTACCAACATTACTTACTTCAAATCGCGCTTTAGGTCCTTGAGCATCTTCAAGAATAAATTGATTGTCAGACATCAAGAACTGTCCTGTAACTTTTACAGAACCAGTGCCTTTTGGTGCAAAAACAATATCCGCATTATCTGCAGAATCATCGACAGCAGTAACATAAAGAGATGCACTTGTTGCTGTATTGACAATTCTAGATAAGTAAAGACCGCCTTCACCAAATGCAATACCAATTTGATTATATGCATTTTGATATAAACCAGAATCTCGGTCTAAGTCAAAGGATAAACCAGGAGCAGTTTTAGTCCCCTGTGCAACTCCACGAAAGAGTTGATTGACTTTTGCTTTTCGGTTAGGAATCAAAGGGTCAGATACGACAATGGGGAGAATTGCTTCTCCCGATATATTCGCATCTGAAATTGTTTCCAGTTGAGAAATTTTTCTGGTTCCCACGAATAATCACACGATTTGCTACAAGTTTATTTATACGGGTACAATTCGTTGTATCTTAGGAATCGTTTTGCATTGGGTTGTACATCAAGAGATGCACATACTGCTAGATATGACTCCCATTCACTCTGCAGTTGCGAGGGAATCTGCACATTCAAGGAGGTCACATTCTCTATGTCCGAGCATGAGGGATTTGAGTTCGACTGCTTTGTCATATTCTTTTTTATGATAGTTGATTACATCATCGACACAAGATAGAATCTCTTCATACGCTCGTCGTGCTGATACTTTATCATCTTGGAGATACTCGTCAATAGAATCTTGGAGACGATTTTTGCGTTGGATTTCATACTCTTTCTCCCAGTCATGTTGAATGTCAGGTCGTCCCTCAATAGGAGGTTTTGCAGTCCAATAGTCAGTAATAGCGTCAGACATTTTTTTCCTCCTTAGCGGTTTTGTAGTACAACTTGTAGTATCTAGTCTTTATCTCATCTATTATAGCATTATCTTCGTCAAATGCCATATACTTTGTTAGTTGGTAACATCCTTCTAACTCAGAGATTAAACGAAGAAGATTGATGGACGTTGGTTTTAGTCCACCATGTTGAAACTCACTCCTTGGGCGCATTGGGTTTAATTGCTCGATTCTCAACTACAGTTTTATGAAGTTGCTTGAGTGCGGCAACAGTTTCGGGAGTTTCTTCCCAATTCCAAGTATTGCCGTTTTTGTCGATAAATTCACGCTTAGTCATGTCATTCAAAAATAGGTTGGGATTTAAAGTAGTTTTGTCTCATGCGTTCAAGAAGTTTAGGGTCATTACCATAATAACCCATATTCATGTAAACACAATCGATATATCGCAAATCTTCACGGTCTGCATCTAGTGTAAAAGAATCACAATAGTACAAAATCTCTTGAGGGACTTGCACTTGTTTGTAATCATGCTCAATATAATACGGGACAGTCATTTCAAATAATATGCTTTGTAGTCACAGTTGTAACGGTCAATGTATTTTTGAGCATGTTGCTCACACTGAAACCAACAGATTTTATTTTCTGTTTTGTCCTCTAGTCTGATAGGAAACGTTTCGGAATGAGGAAACAGTTCAACCTTCCCAGATGCGGTCATCTTTAGTAGGGAATCCTCCTTCTTTGAGCGGCGGGAGCTCCCAGAAGGTTTCTTCGTTTGTTGCTTGGATGTAGTTGGAGTCTTCTTGCTCCGTGATGTCGTCGCCTTCCCAGAAGTCTTCGTAGTCTTTTTCGGTTGCTTCGGAGATTCCGCTAGTTTCTTGAGATTTTCCTCCAAACTTTTCTGCGTTTTTACCGACGTACTCTTCCTGGGACTTTTCGAGACCGAGGCGGTAGTTGAAGAAGTCGATGAAGTCTTCTTTCGTCCAGTCGTTGAGGATGCTTTCTTGCGGGTCGTTTTCGTCCCATTCGATGATGAACGAACCGTCGCCGTTGTCTTTGACATTAATCATGGTCTGTTCAGAACTTCAGTCATTATACCATCTTTGAACAGCAGTTGGCAAGTAGGATACGCTGCATATTTACAATCCCACACCGATGGATAAACTTTAATGGTTTTAGTGAGGTAGTATGGTCGAACTTTACCATGATTACCATTAGGAACAGGTTCAAAAGTATTCCAAGGAGCAGTCATCTCCTCTTCAGGAATATTTACAAAATCTTGTGTACCGCTATAGTCAATTTCAAACAATCTTCCTGCTGGGTCTAACCAGAATTCAATCATCAGGCACTCAATATCCTTTGTCTGGAGTTGTCTATTCCAGAAACCAGGACCTAAATCGTAACTACATCTGATAGTATCAAACATTCCCATAGCAGTACCTTTTGGAAATAACTCCCCCGCCAGGATTCGAACCTGGGACCAATCGATTAACAGTCGATGGCTCTACCGCTGAGCTACAGAGGATTAAAGGAGGGCGCTCTTTCTATACAGAGTCTTTTGTACTCCCTCCATGGAGAATAGCGGACTCGAACCGCTGACATCCTGCTTGCAAAGCAGGCGCTCTACCAACTGAGCTAATTCCCCAAGGAGCCCCAGACCCGACTTGAACGGGTGACCTACGGTTTACAAAACCGTTGCTCTATCCAGCTGAGCTACTAGGGCAAAAGAGAGTCAAAGACTCTCAGGGAAGGGGTTCCCGACCAGGGCAAGTTTATAGTCATTCCGAGACTATGTATAGGACGAGAGAGACTTGAACTCTCACGGGCTATTGCCCAACAGATTTTAAGTCTGGTGCGTCTACCGATTCCGCCACCGTCCCATAAGTGGGAGGATGAAAAGCACAATACTCATTGAAGGTGATTTTCATTTCCTTGTTAGTAAGATTAGCATGGTTTGCTGCTTTTGGCAAGTTCCACTTGGCACAGAACAGCATTTCCATTGATTTACGAGTTTCAGGACGCATTTTCTTCGATAAAAGATTTACGAAATTCTTCTACTTGGTCTTGGATTTCTTCAGACACAGGAGGAATTTCATTTACAGGAACCATCATCACAGACTTACCATCTGGACGAGTAATCTTCCAACAAACTCTTTGCTTGTCAGTCAAATCTAAAATAAAATCAAAATGGTCTTCTGCTTGTCGAAGCGTAATTCCAATCGGTCCAATCATTTTACAGCAAAACAATAAGTGATAAGGTCAGGGTCAACAACTTGTTGAATTTGGTCAATGGTTTCAGAGAAACCTTCAGAACCTTCTTGGTCCCACTTCCACTGCACATCTCTTTCGTAACCTTCGTCATCAACGATAGTCACTTTCCGCTTAGAAAAGTTGATAAAAACATGTTGTAGAGTTGTCTCGGACATGTGCCACTCGTTGATTACCCCCATAGTATAGCAGGGTTTGGGGGACGTGTCAAGGATTAGTTAAGGAAAATAGATGTGCCTGTAACAGTTACAACTCCACCTGCTTTAAGTGTCAATGCAGCTCCAGCAGCAAGTGTGGCAGCAGCAGACGCATTCATATTGATAAGACCAGCAGCAACATTGACGTTAAATGCACCAGTAGTGACATTACAGTTATATCCTGTCGCTCCACATGTCATTGAAATAGGACCTACAGGATTGACTACAGTATATCTAGGAATAGCGTCAGTGCTAAGTCCAGGTGTCATGATAGTTTCACAAGAACCTCCGACCAATCTAGTAATGCCAGTTGTAAGTACAGGCAAGACTGAAGGAACATTAATAAACTCATACAAGTGAGGTGTGCTAAGTTCAATAGAGTTACTACCAGCAATCATAACTTCTGCACCAGAATAAGACTGGTTTGATGAAGAATTTTCAAATACACTACCAGTAATTTTATTGGATATAGATGCAAGATTACATTCAGCACCTTGGAATTCTAATTTTGCACCTACAGTGTTGATGTCAAGGTCAGAACCAAATCTCATAGTGTGCTTCTGAACTTTTGTGCTAACTGCTTCTCCTTGCTTATTGACAATTTTAGGAGAACCTTCAGCGCCAAAGAAGAATCCACCACCAACTTCAATATGACAGTCACCAGTAATTTTAAGTCTAAAATCACCTTCAATAGTTCTATCAAAGTCACCTTGAATATCACAACAGTCATCACCAGCAACACTCTTAGTCTTGTTACCAGCATAAGATGAGTGGTCAGCAACTAACGAACCTGTGTCACCTTGACCACCAGTTGCCGCTTTAACAGCAGCAGCGGTTTTCTTTTGAATTTCTTCTTCAGAAGCATTTGGATATTGCTCTCTAACTTTTTCTGCTGCTTTATGCTGTTGGTATTCTGCGTTATTGTGTCTTATACTTGTATGAGTAGTTCCACTTGCACTTTTTTTAACTGTTGTCTGACGACCAGGAGTTCCAACGAACATTTCATAGGAACCATCCAAAAATGTTTTTGCTGCAGTAAGATGGGGTTTTGCTTCTTTTAAAACAGAATCAATAAAACTTCCGCCATCTCCACCACCGCAAGCTCCTCTAGCATTTCCTCTAATTTTATTGATAGCATCAAGTTCTGCATCAGTACAATGAGTAACACCAAACAGGGGGAACCAACCAACAGTATCAACACCACCTTCAGCTTCTCTGTTACAGTTACTTCCAGCAAACTTGATAAACAGTGCAATCAAACCAGTAATACTATTGATTCCTTTTTTAATCAAGTCAGTAGTATCTTCAAAAATCTGACTTCCTTTTTTCCATGCTTCGATGATTTCTTGTGCTTGCTGAACTCCCTTTACAATAGTAGAAACCGTATCGACAATAGCAAGAACTTGGTCAAGAATGTTTTGAACTTGGCAGATAACTCTATCAATTACTTCCTGAATACCAGAAAGAACAAACTGTGCCTTACTAATAGCACCCTCAAGGAAAGATTCTAAAATACCAGTGATAGCTCCAATGGGGTCAGAGATAAAACTAATAATCTGAGCATCAATATTACATAACTGACTGAGAATTGTAGTAACCGCTGACTGAATTGCTGTAAAAATTACAAATGGGGTTCCAGTAGCACCACCTAACAAATTAACAAGTTCTAACTGTTCTGTTAAGTTTGCAAATGATTGCCTAATAGCAGAAACAACTTGAGTAAATACTGCCCCCAAAAAGTTTTGAAGTTTTGCTGTTAATGCTTTTGCCTTTACTAACTTTCCAGTAGTAACTTCTAGGAAATCTCCATTCTCTGCTTTGACTAAACTTCCAGCACTATCTGCCAAGTCTTCTAGCAGATACATCAACTTATACTCAAGCGTCTTCCAAGGTCCACCAACACCATTTGCAGAGGGAATTGGTTTAGTTGGATTCTTTGGTTTACTTGGATTAGCACTACTACCAGCAACACCAGGAGTGGTAGCAATACTTTTAGGAGAACCAATACCACCAGTTTGTGCTACTGGGTCAGCAGGAAGAGCAACGGTATTATTAGCACCAGGACGTTTAAAAGAACCTTCTGACATTGTATTTGCTTCACCAACAGGTAAAGCAGCAGGATTAGGTGCTACTCCAGGTTCCATGTTTTCGCCAGTGAAGGCAAAAACTTTTTTATCTCCACTTTCGGTAGATTTTTTAGTACGAAGTACACCAATCACAATAGGCATCTGTGCAGATTCGCCATCCATGAAGAAACCCATGACAATCGCACCAGGTTGCAGTTGTCCAGAACTTTCACCCTGTCCGTCATTACCTGGCTGAGAGGTATGCTGCAACACTGTTGCCCATGGGAGATTTTCTGTAGGAAGGTCTGCTACAGTACCTCCTCTTACATTTGTATAGTAACCAAGAACTCGGACTTTAACTCGTCCAAGTCCCATTTTGTCATCGTTATCTTCAACTTCACCAACCCACCAGAAAAATCCGTCTTTACCGACGAAGTTTACTGTAGGTTCATTTATAATACCATCAATCGTTTGCATATCTGAACAATTGCTACAAGTTTATTTAGTAAGGTATCCTTCCTCTTCCAACCATTTGCGTGTCAATGGTGTGATTTCATAATCAGTCCACATTGTACCAGCAGCACAAGACTTAAGTGCTTTCTGTGTCATACCAGCAGTTTTACCTGCCCACATTGCTTCTGCTTCCCAGGGAACAGCAGATGCTGGATAAGTCTTTTCTGTAATCTCACGCCACAGAGGAGGAACATCTTCTTCATTGTGAATGATAGCAATCATAGAGTTCTTGATAGAACCTGCCATACAATCTTGTGCAGCGTGCCATCCTTCATGACGCATTACA
>Ga0255772_10001453_pt1 | contig 23699 bp, 41 predicted proteins | sample 071ome_34_FD_179970 | JGI IMG/M metagenome (GOLD analysis project Ga0255772, IMG submission 179970) | Coastal salt marsh microbial communities from the Groves Creek Marsh, Skidaway Island, Georgia - 071411BT metaG (version 2) | ecosystem: Environmental > Aquatic > Marine > Intertidal zone >...
CGCCAGAATACCCGATGAGCAGGATGCCATGCTCTACGATATAACCTATGGTTGACACACATCGTTTTTAGTGTATAATATTATTATTTGAAAGGCCTAGCATGAAGTTTGCCCTAATTGGAGTTGCACTGGCTGTGGATGGTGCAGTTGAAGTGGAAAAACCGGAAATGGAAACAGAACCACGTGATGCCCATTGGTGCATGTTGGAGCCGGAGTGGATTGACTATCCATACGGTGACTGCGAGTTCTACGAAGTGTTCAAACAAGAACTACGCACTAAATCCGATCGCTAGACGAGTAAATATTATTTTCATTAACATTGCAAAGGAGAACGCCATGAAACCATATTGGGGACTTGTGATTCTGGTTCTGCTACTGATAGTATTTTATAGTATAGGATAATCATGAACAGAGAAGAACATTTTGTATTTGAAGCAAACAACGAGGAAGAAGCGGAAATTGCACAGATCGCCACCCTGTTTGAAAACGAAAACGCACTACGCAAACATCGTGAACAGACCCTGCTGGAAAGTAGCAGACCTTCGGCCAAAGAATGTGCTGAATGTGGCGAAGAAATCAGTGAAGCACGTCGCAAGGCCGTTCCTGGTGTTCAGTTGTGCATATACTGCAAGGAAAGGAGTGAACGTCCATAATGGATAAAGCACCACAACCCTCACCAGTGGGACTTGTAATTGTGCTGGCGGTTTTCGCATTTCTAATATGGCATGGACCTTGGGATGAACGCTGGGGTGAACCCGCCCTTGTTCTAGAACCCATAGAAGTTCATGGTATAGATTGCGAAAAGGACATCGCCACGCTAACGGTTACGCAGATAGAAGTGTGTAGTGATATACAGGTTCTAAAAAAGGACTAGAGAGCGTAATTTTCTTCACCCGGATAAAAACTGCGGGTTTTGCCCCACATGCCTCTTGTTGGTGCCGCACTGGCCACATGATACAGGAGTGTACTGCTCCAACCGCCCATCCCTTCCAGATGTTTTAGCACACCGTGATCATACACCCATAGTATGTCAGGACGCAGGCTTTTCACACGAACACAATTTTCCAAATGCACATGCGTATGATAGGTCTGTATGCTGGTAACGCTCATGCGGGGTTCCACGGCAAAGTTTCGTGTAAATTTGTTGCCACGCAACCATAGATATCTATTGTGTGGGTGCAACACGATATCGTGTGCTGAACGATAGTTGCGACAGGCAATGCCATCACGTTCTAGATAATCTCCACTTCCCACAACCAATGTTTCACGAATGTTCTGCAACTGATCCTCTCGACCACGCCAGTGTTCCCAAGCGTTTCTGTGTGTGACTATGAGATGCGTAAATCCACCAGCATCAACATAATCGTGCAGTTCATGATCCACATGCAAACAGGCTATATGCTCGGCATGTGGTGTTTGTGGATCGTGCGTTTGTGTGGTAACCTTTTTCATACAACTATTTAAATCATAATCAGATCGGTTAACCAAAACTTGACATTCTGTAAATATTAAAGTAATATATTAACAAGGAATGCAAATATGTCAAATGTAATAAGCAAAGAAGATTTTTTACTAGCCAAGCGTGAACAACTTATAGAGATGTGGCGCAGTGGTGAACTGCCAGCACGTGAATTGGTTGACTGGATGTTGGTCATGGGAAATGACAGCGACATAGAATGGTTACAAAAGAACTTTGATCCTAACTTTGACGACCTCTGCGGAAACTAAATATTATTATGATAACTGAAACAATTAGTGTGGAAGAGTTATTTCAAGAAGAACTCGAAGCACTGGAGTATCAACGCAAACAACTCTCCGGAATTAAATCACCTGAAGCCAAACGTGCTGTAAAAGATTTAGGTATTGTTATTAAGTATTTTAAGGCAAGATTGGATCATGACGATGGAGGTGAATCCATGGGAATTCCGGTAGGCAATAAAACAATACACTAGCAACACAAGGAGTAAACCATGAGCAGTATGAAAAGCGTCACAATTAATTTAGAAGTGGGGCAGGAAATACTTGTTGGTAAGTTCCGCAATTCAAAAGCAAAAATCACAAAGATAGAAGTGGAAAAGGACGGAAGCATCGTTCTTGGAACAACACAGGGAACACGCAAAGCACTTACGTTTAGAATTATTCCTGAAGAGTTTGATGACTCAAGAAAGAGTCCTGCGGACAAATATCGTTAAGCAATAACTTCTAAAACTTTATTTTCGTTAACTTCGATTTCTTTGAGATTATATTCTCTATCGATATACTTGTGTTCTATCTTAGTAGGACCGTATTGTTGTAACCAATCAAACACAATCTGAGGATCAAAAGGCCCACAGGTGTAAACATCAAGTTGTATCATTGCAGGCTCGCATTCGTCCCAGGTGTGCATTACTATATGGCTAGTTTCTATTATACTTGCTACGGTAAGTCCTCTGTTGCCTGGCATTGACACATACTTTGCGTATGGTCCCATAAGCAGTTTCATACCTATGCGATCAATCAGATCTTGCACCTGTTCGCTCACCAATTTTTCATCCACGGGTGGATTGAGCACTTCCGATCTTATGATGATGTGCTTGTGTACAAGCGGTGTCATCCGATGATCTATTTATAATCGTGCTATTAAAATAACATAAATATCTACATGAGAGCAATAGAATTTTTATCCGAACAGAAGAAGACACGCAACAGGGGCAAAACTTCAAGAAAAACCTGTCTAAGCACAAAGAAACTTGGAAACTCTGATCAAAGTTCGTGCGTGGCACAGGGTCTACGTGCTAGACGCAGTGGCAAAAAGCACGACGGTAAAAAACTAGCAGGACGCAAGGTAAAAAGCGTAAAATATGGAGGTCCTCTAAAGGATTACTCATAAGGTGCGTTATAGGATAACATTCAAACGCACACTGGATGCTTCTCAACAAAATCGCCTTAACAGAATGATATACAAGGAACTGGATAGTCTTCCTGTTATAAAATATACAGCAGAGCCAGGACCCGAAAACGAAATACAGATGACATTCAAAAGTGAACAGGAATACACGCTGTTTTGTCTACAATGGAATCCAGACAACGTTGAACATCTTCAGTTTATACCCCTAGGCACAATCACCTAGTTTAAATAGTTGCATGGAACAGCAACCCTTTAGAATAGAATGTGAACATGACCAATTCATAGGAGTCTATGACAATGTGTTTGGACCCGAATACTGCAAAATGGTTATTGAACATTTCAAATATGTAAAAGGAATGGGTCATACCATTGCCAGAGATAATCATCAGGCACAGGCACATGAAATTGATGACCTACAATATTACACACATGAAGAATTTGATAGTGCCATCAGGGTTCGCAATTCGGAAGTAAACAACACATTCTTTCAGGGAATGGATGCTTGTTTGCAGGAGTATGCCAAAAAGTATTCAGCGATTAGAATTGGACAGGAACTTAGAATGTTCGCGAACAAGATTCAAGAAACCAAAGTGGGCGGAGGTTTTCATGCTTGGCATGCCGAACGTTCAAGACAGGATAATGATCATAGGGTATTGGCAGTAATGATGTATCTGAATGATGTTCAAAACGGAGGAGAAACTGAATTTCTCTATCAACACAAAAGGGTACAAGCCAAAGCGGGTAGAGCATTAATTTGGCCCGCAGGTTTTACACACACCCACAGAGGCAATCCACCTTTATCAAATACCAAATACATAATGACCAGTTGGTTTGAGTTCGTCGGTTAACCACATTTAAACTAATGCACTCTTTTAGTGCATAATTAATACAAAGGCACTCTCATGTGCCTATTTTTATCGATAAGGAAAAAGAATGAAAATAAATCACACTAAAATGGCTTTCTACGGATTGATACTCGTGGTGATACTTTTTGTAGCACTGATAACAAATCAATCTAAAGCCGAAACACTTACTCTTGAACAAAGGGTAGAACAATTAGAAAACAAAACATCATCATATGATATTCCCGAAGGTTTCTTTATTAACGGAGAAGTTGAAGGACGCTATAATGATAAAACATATGACTCTGGTTGGGATTCAAGAGCAGAATTACAAGTAGGAATCGAAACTAACGTTCCAAAGACATTAGGTATTGACTGGATAGGTGTAAGTTCTGTTTATGATTCATATTATGAATTGGATCATACACAAGATAACACTCTTGTAGAAAAACAATTAGGATTTGGTAATGATGTTTCAAGAATTTACATAGGTGAAACAGATGCACAAAGAATGGGTTTCGCAAAGACTCCTAAGATTAGTGCTCCACTTATCTTTACTGAAACAAACTACAGAATCGATCACAGAGAAAAGACCGTGTTGACATTTGGCGGTTGGCAGTATGACAACGAGTTTGACTTTGACTCTTATAGATTAAAAAGAGAAACTCCTTGGGGTATTGCACTTGGTTGGGACAATGATGGCAATGTAGGTTACTACACAGGTACCGTTAACATAATGGGCCTTGCTGATGTATCCTATATGCGTATTGATGGACCAGAGGAAACTACCAAAGGTAATCAAGAAGGTTATGCTATTGGTGGAAGCCTACATCGTTTTGATATTCCTATGATTTGGGGAGTAGAACTTTGGGACGATAAAAACACAGGTCTAGCAAGTGATGATAGAATTGATTACGGTGTACTATACAATGTAACCAAATCAACTTATGTTACAGCACACAGAACCGAAAATGATGATCTAGGTTATGACGGAAACTATTATGGAATAGTTCATAATGTTTACCAAAACTATGATCCAAGCAAAAGACCGGACAAACAAACTGGACTAGAATTGGGATTATACTTGCATGACAAAGAGCAAACTTCTGTTTACACAGGTGCTTATACTGATCATGGACAAAATATCCTAGCATCGGTTAGATATAAGTTTTAACCAAACCACATTTAAGGCCCCGTAAATGCATGGGGCCTAAATACAAGTACTTTAAACAAAGGAGATAATATGGCAACACATGAAGACATCGTAGCCGCATACGAAAAATATATCGCGGAATCAGAAGCATTTGAAACTAAAGGTGTAAAAGCCGCGGCGACACGTGCCAGAGGTGCATTGAATGATCTTGGAAAACTTACTAAAGTAAGAAGAAAAGAAATTCAAGAGAAAAAGAACTCAATGTAATATCAACTGATGTTATTTGCTGGTTGGCCAACTCACGTTTACACTGATAATATTCACGATGATGAATACACTCTTGGACTTTATCAAAAATTAATTGCTGAGTATTCGAATACAGATTGGCCAACCAGTTTTTCAAATAAGAACTTACTCAGCAACAATAATCCAATATTCCAAAAAGCAAAAGACTTTATATTAAAAAAGATTGATTATTATATACACAGAGTCTTTAAGATATCCAACCCAACCATACACACAAGATTATTTTGTACAAATCATCATACCATAGGAATGCATCAACATTCTGGTAGTGTCGTAAGTGGGGTATTTTATGTCGCTGTCAATGAACAAAGCAAAAGTGTACTAAAATTACACGATCCAAGAATAAATGCTGTTAGAGCGTATCCTCCAGAATATCAAGAGTATTTTGAGCCAATGGTATTGCAACCCAAAATGGGTGACATTGTGATATTTCCTAGTTTTTTACAGCATGAAGTTCCGTTTAACCAAAATCCAAACGAACCCAGAATTATTATGCCTTTTGACGTATTTGCTGATTATCCTGACCAAGATTAGTTGTCCAAAATGGAAAAATAGTGCTTGACAAAAAGGTAAAACCATTGTATTATGTATAATATATTTAGGCAACAAGGAGGCAAGAGAATATGGCATTTGAGACAGAAGTTATTAAAAACATACAAAACAAGTTTAAAGAAACAAATACGGATGCACCCAACGTATGGTTTGAGTATGGAACACTTTGGGCAGACACAAATCAACAATCAGACGTATATACAATCAGACAGGCACTAGAAGAATGCCTAAATTCAAAATATAAAGTAAAAGTATCTAAGTTAGATGCAACAGAAACTGAACCATGGGATCAGTATGCATTTGATATTACTCTTAAACCTTTTTATGAAGATGATACTTTTCAACCAGAGGTGGTATCATAATGTTTTGGAGTAAAGGTACATACGAGTTTATTCAACCTGAAGAAGTTGAATTAGAAACTAAACTATCATTCATAGGTGAGAAAGATCTCAGTGAAGGTAGTTGTGCTTATGTAGAAAACGTTACAGATGAACGTGTTGTTATATATTGGTTTGACAAAATTGATACCGCTAAACTTATTAACACACAAGAACTTAATCAACCGATGTTTATTAATACAGCACATCCTGTTACACTTAAAAACTTAGGAGATAAAAGTGCTGTTGTTAGATACGTGGATTTAAACACCGTTGTAGAAAATTATACAGGAATATGAAAAATAGACGTAACAAATTAGAAAGAAAACTAGATGAGTACAATCACACAATGGAATTGATTAGAACCATCGTTCCTATTGCGGTACTTGTAATACAAATTGTTATATTGGTAAAATTAATATGAGAACACAACCACAAGAAATTATTGCTAAATTAGAAGCAGACAATTCAAGACTAGCAAAGGAAGCCATTCTTGCTGATGCAATGAACGAAGGACTTGATGAATTCTTTGAAGGAGTTACAATGGCTCTTGATAAGTTATACACATTTGGAGTTCAGCAGGTTCCTGAAGCAACAGAAAATGGTCAAGGTCTTGCTTGGGAAGTATTTAAAGACCTAGCAGAAAAATTGCACACAAGACAACTTACAGGACATGCGGCACGTGATGCTATTGAACTTACAATGAGTGTTGCAACAGCAGAACAATGGAATGGATATTACAGAAGAATTCTTATTAAAGATTTACGTTGTGGTGTAAGTGAAAAGACCATAAACAATGTAGCAAAGAAAACAAAAAATGAAAAGTACCGAGTGCCTGTATTTGAGTGTATGCTCGCACACGACTCGGCTAAACATCAAAAGAAAGTGAGTGGAAAAGTATGTCTGGATAAAAAACTAGATGGCGTGAGAGTTCTCACCATCATAGATGGTGCTAATGGAATGGATGCCGTGTCGCAGTATTCGAGAAATGGCAAGGCCTTAAAGAACTTCAGCCACATAACAAACTTTATATCTTCAATACCCGAAGCAATACAAAGACCCATGGTGTTAGACGGTGAAATTGTCAGCAATTCTTTCCAGGACTTGATGAAACAAGTTCATAGAAAGGATAATGTTGAAGCAGATGATGCCGTACTGCAACTTTTTGATATAATACCGTTAAGTGAATTCAAAAAAGGCAAGTCTGTACTTAACCAACGACAACGCCATGTGTACCTTAAGGAGTTCTGTAAGATTTTTGGTGACTTCCCGAACATCCAAGTTATTGATCAATTTGAAGTTGATCTTGATACAGAAGAAGGTCAAACTCAATTTAAAGAGTTCAATAACAAGGCAGTTGCTGAAGGTTATGAAGGCATAATGATTAAAGATCCAGATGCCAAGTATGAATGTAAACGTAGCACAGCCTGGTTGAAACAAAAACCATTTATTGAAGTAACTTTGGAGGTTAAAAATGTTGAAGAAGGTACTGGTAGAAATGAAGGACGACTTGGTGCATTGGTTTGCTCCGGACGTGACGACGGGAAAGACATTACCGTCAATGTTGGTAGTGGCTTTAGCGATAGTGATAGAGATACTTTTTGGCCTGTTCGCGATACTATTATTGGCCAATTGGTTGAAGTCCGTGCTGATGCTGTAACACAAAATCAAGACGGATCGTGGAGTTTACGTTTTCCAAGATTTAAAACATTTAGAGGTTTTGAAGTAGGAGAGAAAATCTAGTATGAATAAAGAAAAACCTTTTGGATATGAAAATATAAATTTAAAAGGATGGGACGGTCCTCCTTATACATATGAAGTATGGATTAACAATAAAAAAAGAACCATGTCAGGATTTAATGTTCAACACATCTATGATCAATTGAGTCCAGCAGAAAGAAAATTACCATCAAAGATTAAAAAGGTAAAAGATTAATGAAGGATCAACTAGATAATTTTCTAACCAAAGGATTTGCACATTTTAATGAGCCTAACCTTTTGGACTTATCTCAGTTTATTATGACCAATGTTGAAATACAGGATAAACTTATTGAGGACACAGATCCTGAACAACAACAAGCCATGAGAGATTTTGTTGATTATATTAGCAACCATTATGTAAAACCTATTTGGCCTAATGCAGAAGTAACATACTACGGAGTGTGGGACGGAGTTGATGAAGGCTCAACAACGTGGCACAATGATGCCGTTGAAGGGTTTGACTTTAATGTTCTTTATTATTATGACAACACCGATCAAAATGTCGGCGGTGCTGTTGAGTTCAAGTACGATAGCGGAACGGATATTATCTATCCTAAAGCAGGCGACATTGTCTTTATCAATCAAAACGGGAAGTTTTATCATAAAGCCAACCGTTCAGAACAACAAAGACGTGTTGCAACAATTGAGTACAAAACCAACGGAGCAAAGTCATAATGATAAGGCCAACAGACAAAGGAGGAAAAATGTCATACTGGGAAAAAATGTTTCATGTTTGCATAATTGCATGGGGAGTAACATTCTTAAGTGCGGTAGCATACGGTAATGAAACAAACGAAGTAATACCACCAAAGAAGCCATTAAGTTTACAAATAGAAACTAAACTTAAAAGTTTTGAAAGTTGGACAGCAGAAAGACCTGCTGTTATTTCTAACTGGGCAACCAATGAGTGGGAAGAAATAAAAGAGTTTCAAAAAGCAAATTGGGAGCAAGGTAAAGAACAGAATGCTCAAAATTTTGCTAAAGTGAAAAACTTTTTTACGTCATTAGTTAATAAGGAGTAAAGTATGTTACACAAAATTAGTCAACTTTGTGATAAGATTGATGGTATCAAAAAAGATGCTGATAGATTACGTAATTTAAAATATGGAAACCCTAAAGGTTCCGATATGGAAATTAATAATCTTATCGCTCAAATTCAATCAGATTGTTTCCTTATTTCACAAGATAAGTCCAAGTACACAAGGATAGAGAATGACTAAGAAGATCGTAATAGTAGGCGGCGGAAGTGCAGGATGGATGACAGCATCAACAATATGCAAAGTCTTTCCTCACTTCCAAGTCACTCTTGTTGAATCCCCTAACATTGCTATTAGTGGTGTTGGTGAAAGCACTATTGCAGGGATCAATGAGTGGATGAATCTTATCGGCGTTGAAGATAAAGATTTTATGAAAGCCACAGATGCCGTCTACAAGTTAAGCATTAAGTTTGAAAATTTTTATAAGAAGGATGACGGAGGATTTCATTATCCGTTTTCACACCCGTACACCGAAGGTACCGTGTATGGTATTAATGACTGGCATTATAAAAAAATGCACAAGCCTGAAACGCACAATAGTGATTATGCTGATAGTTATTACAGCATTATGGCATTAGTTAACGAAAATAAATTTGACAAAAACTCATCAGGTATTCTTCCAAACTTTGAATATGGAGAACACACAGCATATCATTTCGATGCTACGAAGTTCGGTTTGTGGTTACGTGATAATATTTGTTTACCTAGCGGACTTGAACACATACTAGGTGAAGTTAAAAAAGTTCACACAAGACCCGACGGTGCTATTAACGGATTAGAATTAGAAGACTCAGTAATCATTCGAGGAGATTTATACATAGACTGCACAGGATTTAGATCAGTCCTGCTAGATAAAACAATGAAGGAACCGTTTGAAAGTTATAGACACATGTTACCTAACAATAGTGCTTGGGCAACTAGAGTTCCTTACAGCAATAAAAAAGAACAAATGGAACCTTACACAAGTTCAACAGCATTAAGAAATGGTTGGGTTTGGAATATTCCTTTATGGAGTAGAATAGGAACAGGCTACGTTTATAGCAGTGATCATGTTTCTGACGAACAAGCATTAGATGAATTTAAAGCACACCTATCAAACAAAGGTGTTGATACAAAAGAATTAGAATTTAAAAACATAAAAATGCGTGTAGGATTACACGAAAGATTATGGGTAAAGAATTGTGTAGCCATAGGACTTAGTGCCGGATTCATAGAACCGTTAGAGTCTAATGGTTTATTCACGGTCCATAAGTTCCTGGTAGAACTTTGTAGAACTTTGTTAAGGTCCGAAGAGATACCAGGGGTAATGGCTAGTCAATTTGATATTGATGCATACAATTTAACTTGTAAAAAACTATTCAAGGAGTTTGCATTATTTGTGTCTATGCATTATGCACTAACGCAAAGACAGGATACTCCGTACTGGAAAGATTGCTATAATAGATTTTACGATTCTGAGATGTTAGATGACAAATTGAATATAACATATGGTGCAAAGAACTTTGGATTGGATAGAATGATACAAAAGTATCTACATCCTTCTGGAGGATTTCCGTGCATAGCCAGTGGAATGGGTTACAATCCTGTTGATAGAATTACAGAAGGTGTTGAATTTAAAAAATTAAACAAAGATCAATTAGAAAGAATCTGTTCTAATTTAGAAAAGAATAAAGAGCATTGGAAACAGGCCGTAAAGTATATACCCTCTATGTATGATTACTTAAATAACACCATATACAAGGAGAAGTAATGCAGGTAGAACATAGCAAATTTGAGGTAGATGAGCCGACATTTGTTCGTCTAGATGAAGTAATACATCCTAAAGATGCTGATCAAATACACGACAATTTTATGGATTGTCAGTTTCCTTGGCATTATAATGATGTTACAGCAGAAGAGTCAAATCTTGGTTTATCCTATGTAAAAGATACTGCTCAATTTACTCATACACTAATTGATGGTATTAGCAATCCTGGTGTTCCTATTAGCATGTATTCTTCAATGGCAGAAACAATAATTGAAAGTGTAAAACAAAACACGCAAACACCAATTGTTGCAATAGAACGTGCCAAAGCAAATATGTTAGTTCCACAATACGGTTGGGATAGAAGTTGGTGTAACATGCCACACGTTGATAAAAATGATGACAGGATGAGCGATTGTAATTATGTTAGTCTCATCTATTATGTTAATGATAGTGACGGTGATACCGTTTTCTTTAATAAGTGGTACGGACAAGATGGTACCGAAGATAACTTTCCTATGAGAATTACAACACAGGTAAGACCAAGGAAAGGATCACTAATAATGTTTAACAGCAGTAGATATCATGCTAGTTGTCCACCTGTAGATAGTAAGAGAAGACTAGTAATTAATATTGTAGCAAAGGTAAAGCAATGAGTATGACCCCAGCATGGCCTACTTGGTTTTATGTAGGACAGGTAAAAGATCACAATAAGGTAGTTGAGGCATTCATGCCTTATATCTTAAAAGAAAAGGAATATTTCCACGAGCCTTGGACTTTGGCAAGTTGTCTAAGTAGTTGTCAGCACGACAAAAATGGAGAGATGCCTTGGGATGTCTGGGCCGAAGCGATCAAGCCTAACTTCGAAGAGTTTTTAAATGGTATGCAACCTTTTACAAATTACTCTATTGACATTATAGAATCTTGGGTAAACATCTATAAGAAGGGTGGGTATCAAGAAATACACGACCATATGTTCCCTGGAAGATGTTTTAGTTGTTCTTACTTTTTTGAAAAGCCAGAAGGCAAGGATACTAGAGGAGAACTAGTATTCGAAAATATGGATTACAGCCGTATAAGTGCAACAGGATTAGATAGAGTGTTTCAACAAATGAAAACTAAATTGTTTATACCTGAAGTAAAAACAGGAGACATTGTGTTTTTTCCTAGTTGGGTCAAACACTTTACACATCCAAACAATAGCAATCAAAGACGTACCACATTCAGTGCTAACTTTGCAGTAACAGAAGCAACCAATGTTGAAAATCAACCGTTCAATCCAGAATTGCACGAGCATATAAACTTAAAATGATTGATGATGTTACACCATGGCCTCCATTAATACATAAAGTTCATTTCAAAGGTGAACTTGAACCAGCCATACGAAGAATTAGAAAGAACGCTTTACTAATAGATCCTAATCGAGGTGTAATGAAAGGTGGCGGCAAAACATCAGCAGGTGATGATGACATGCCTCATCTATGGCCCGAGTTTGATGAGTTTATGAATTGGCTCAAACCTTCAGTTGAAAAATTATGGACTGATGTTTATAAACTAACTCCGGCGGATCTAAATGTTTTTAAGAGTTGGACAAACGTAACAAACAACGACGCATACATTGAAGAACATGATCACGATGGTTCACACTTTGCTATAAGTTTTTATATTTGTAAACCCGAAGGATCGGGCAATATAGAGTTTAGAAATACTAACAGAGAGTTGTGGAGTAACTATCCTAAACAAAGAACAGGTAACGGAGTAAACGATTATTATACGGAAGTAAAAGCACAAGAAAGAGATTGCTTAATATTTCCGGGTTGGCTTTCGCATAAGGTTCAACCTAATACAACCAAAGAAGAAAGAATTGTTTTCAGCATGAACATACATGGTTCTACTGGAAATAGTCCGGTGCTGATATGATAGATAGAACAGACTTTGAGAATATATTAACAAGCCATTATTTTTATGATAATGGATTGATCTATTTTATTCGTGAAGGTAAAGACACCTGTGTAAACGAAGAGTTTCTTACATTTGATGCTTACATTAAAGGATTATTTGCTGAAAAGGACAAACGAACAACAATTAAGGTACAGGGTATAGAAACATACAACAAACAAATTTTAAAGCATTGTTATAAACTTTCAGAAGTGTGGAATAAACCTGTTGATTGCCACGCTTACTTTGGCTATGGAGGACGAGGTAGTTTTGATATGCATTCAGACCCTTGTGAAGTCTGCATTTATATTTGTGAAGGAACAAAACGTATTACCACCGGCGGTGAAAATCATGTGTTAAAAGAAGGTGAGCACCTCTACATAAAAAAACAACAACCACACCAAGCGTTCAATGAAGAAGATTGTTTGAGTTTAAGTTTTGGATCTTATGATTTCTCAAAAGATAAAATTATGAACATAGGATTTAAATTATGAAAGATATAATGGTATATCTTAAGACAACAGAAACCTGCAATCTAAATTGTAGTCATTGTTTTACTAACGGTATCAATGGAAGAAAAATATACTTTAATCCTGATAAGACTATTAATTGGCTTAAACAAATTAAAGAGAACTTTCCTAATCTTGAAACTTTGCACGTAGAATATCATGGTGGTGAACCCTTTCTTGCACCCGTAGAAGATATGCAACGTGTGTATGATGAAATCAATCCATTGTATGAAAACATTACCTGGGGTGCAACATCGAATCTAGTTTTTAAGTTAACAGACGATAAGTTAAACTTCATGCGTAACACATTATCAAAACGTATAGGTACAAGTTGGGATCCTAAAATACGTTTTGCAAATGAAAAGCAAAGAGAGTTATGGGAATCAAATGTACGAACATTAATCAAAGATGGATTCACGATAAAGATGTTCGTGAGCATGAGTAGAGATGTAACTGAAATGGATCCAGCAGATATTATCAACTATGCTATTAGTTTAGGCATACAAGAAATAGACTTTGAGCGTATTACCATGAATGGTAATGCTAGAAAGAACCTGCAACTTTGGCCCAGCAATTTAGAACTGGATGCTTGGTTCCTAAAGTATCACGAAAAAATACAAGAACATGATCTGCGTGATAAGATCTATCACACGTTTATGGAAAACATCTATGCTAAATTTGAATTAAACTTTCCTGATGCAGGTACTTGGTGTAGAAATTGTGAGCAAAAATTGTTCACATTAAATGCCGATGGTACCATAGCAGGTTGCCCTAATTCAGCACCCGAAGATCATTACGGAACTATTGATATGCCTATTTTTGAACTATTGTTTAGTCCTAAAAGAAAGCATATTATAGCCTGTGAAGCGGCTAGAGATCCACGCTGTTTTGAGTGTCCTGTGTTCGATGTATGCGGAAGCGATTGTCATCAACTAGAATGGGAAGGTGATATTTGTGCTAGTCCTAAGACATTAATGCAAAGATTAAAAGAAGAAAAGGGCAAAAATACTATTCCAATTAGGAATATTGACCCTAGAATGCTAAAGATACACTCCTAAAACGCTGATAGTGAATTAAACTATCGCATAAATACATTTAATATTAAGGAGATTGATACAATAAATGGCTACATTAACCAACCCTATTACACCGCAAAATATTGTTGATAGATTTGCTGATTTTGCTTTAGCAACAGCAAATTCTGGAATCACTTGGGGAACCAATTCTAAGCCGTTTAGTGAAATGTCAACCAATTGTTTTGCAGGGACCACATCAGGAAGATCGATCTCAGCAACAGGATCAGACATTGGTACAGCAGGCGGAACAATTACAGCCGCAACCATTGTTAGTGCTCTAAGAACTGAAACAGCAACGTACACAAATATTAGAAACTTGAACGCAAAGTTAAATGTAACAGGCGGTGGCGGTAACACAGGAACAAGACCTACAGCAGGTATTGTTTACAACTGCACGAGAGTTGGACATTTACGTACTGGATTTAGACAAACACTAGCCGCAACAGCCAATGCAGGAGTTGCATCAGGTTCTGTTGTTACGTCAGCAAACTTAGAAACATTTTTTGGAAATTTAAGAACAGCATACAATACAGCAAGAGCATCAACAGCAACAATTCAAGTAAACGTATGCCATGCAAGTTGTCACTCAAGTTGTCATGGTTCAAGAGGTAGAAGATAATGCAGGTTATAACAACAAAAGTGCCAATGGCGGTAGAAGATCTTAAAAAGCATTTTACAGATGAAGATGTTTTTTATCTAATTGATCAAAAGAACAGCGACTTAGATAAAGCAAAGGTATTAACGTATCTAAGCAATCTTGATATTGAAGCAGACATACAAGAAATTGATGACGAGTTTTTAAAAGCATACCTGCACAGCACCAATATTGTTGACCTTCCATCCGTTGAAAAAAAAGTTATTGAAATACTTTTAGATTGCAAATGCGAAGAAGGTGGTTCAGGAAAGAACAAACTATTCATTAACGAAAATAAAGAAATATTACAAACTTGGATAGATCGCTTAGATAGTTTGGTGCTTTATAATGCATTTATTGTTAAGCATGAAGAACTGCAAAAATATGCACAAAGTTTCCCACATGACGATACAAATAGTGCAGAAGGAATTAACTTTGTAAGTATTTTAAAACATGAACACTTTTTTAGTTACTATTCTAGTGTAAATAATGATAGAATGAAGTTTTATACCAGATACTTTAATGACTATATGTTTAAGGGTAAAAACTTATTTGATTACTGGGCAAACAAAAACAATCCTATGTTTTTATTAACATGGGGAATTGCTGAAGGCCATGGACCAGACTTGGATGAAGCAAAGAAACGTGATAAGGAAATAGCAAACAATGTTACATCTTTTTAATAAAACATATTTAGATATTGACAGCAGAATTGATATTAACGTAGATCGAGTTGTAATCTCAAAAGATAACGGTGTAGATATTGGATCAGGACTTGATGGATATGCATCAGGTGCCCTTATTGCTTTTCATGAATCAATGGACGACACAAGCCTAGTAGATGTTGTTACAAAAATTATTAATACTAAAACAGATAAAAAAGTAGTTGTATTCTGTGATGTAGAAAATTATAAGAAGTTTGCTACTGCATGGTTTAAAACTATTATGCCTAACCTAGATGTTGCTACATTTAAAAACATAATGGCTATGACTCTTTACAAAGAAAGAGCAATGTCAAATGCACAAGTTATTGCTAATTCAAATGCAAATGTAAATGATTTACGCACAGGGTTTGGTGAATTAGATGCTGTTTGGTCAGCAACAACCGTTTCTGCAGAAGATAGAGAAACAATTAAGAATTTGGAATTAGGATTATCATATGAATTTATGTTAGCAGATTACTTTAGTGGCTCTGTTAACTATCTAAACAAATTAATCAAAGTTGTTGGTATGTTTGCAAATAGATGGTTTGTTGAAGCACTAAATGACTTACGAGAAACAGCAGTATTAAACGTTTATAACAAAAATATGCAAACAGCATTAGGGTTTACAAACTCTGATGTTAAATTAGATAGTTTGAATCCTTTAAAAAATATTTCAAGTTTAGCGATATTCGGTGACACAGCAATATGGCAACAAAATGATAGCAAAGGTGTTTTTGGTTATCCTGTTTTAAAAGATCTTACAGCAGAACAGATTTCTAAAATTAAAGCCACTGCTAAGAAGATCTATGATACGGAAGGAATGAGCGATAGTCAACGTTACTTTGAAATATTTGATCTTTTAGACATAGCAGTTAAGAGCGGACTTAACAAAGAAGACATGGATAAAATGTTAGACTTTGTTGTTGCTAAACCATATGACACTTGTTTGATTCCAGACGGTGACAACGAAAATGTAAACTATGTATTATTCCACGATATTCTAAACAAGAAACGTGCAGGCGATACAGCATCACTATCTAAATTAGCGTTGCTATAAATTTTTTGGACATTTTCAACAACCATAAATATCACTAAGAAGTGATATTATGAGTTATATTCAAGCATTATTAAAAGATAAAATACCGGATTCGGGCGAACTAGAGATATTCTTTTTTGAAGAATGTAATCTAAGATGCGTCCATTGTTTCCAAGATCATCTATCCAAGGTAGGACAATCTCGCGAAGAAATACTATCCAAACTAGAAGTAATAAAAGACTTCTTCATAATGAATCCAAAAGAGCATTTTATTATGAATATTATGGGAGGAGAATTATTTCAAGATAAGTTGCTTGACGAGTTTCTTCCTGTTTATTCCGAGTTCATTGAAGGAGTAAACAAGTTATGCGAAGAACATAACAAAAGAGTTACTTTCAACTTTGTAACTAGCCTGGTATTCAAAAACACACAACCTGTATTAGATTGGGTAAAGCATCACGATCTTAAATTTAGTGTAAGTTATGACATTACAGGAAGATTCAATTTAACTGATTTTGAAACTTATAAACAAAACATTGAATTGTTTAACGATTACGTTGGATTGATTTGTCTAGTAGCAACAAAACAGAACATGGCAAAGTTAATAGAAACAGGCGACAAGTATTATGATTATTTGTATTCTAAGTTTCCATGTTATTGGGATCAACTTACACCTGGACCTACGGTACCTAGCAGACTTGTTCCTACAGAAAGTGAATTATACAAATTTAATATATTCTTGATAGACAATTATCCAAAGTGTACAAACCTCGATGCATTTACAAACGGCAAGTCACATAATAAAATGAGTTGTCCTAGCATTAATAAATTACTAATAGAAGCAAACAACAGGACTGCAAGTTGTAGAATACATCAGCATGAAGATTCTAAAGACTTTATAACAATAGTAACTCCTGAAACTAACGATCCAATCATACAAAAGTTTCTTGATGATCATGATTGTATGAGTTGTGAATATTTTCAACGCTGTCCGTTTAGTTGCTTTGTTAGAAATGATTGGTTAAGATTGGGTAGAGATTTTGACGGGTGCGTATATAAAGAAACATTTAGATATATAGATAGTAAAGATGGAACTGATAATAAAACCAACTGAACAATGTAATTTTAAGTGTACATTCTGTTCTAGCACAAAGATTGCTAACAAGAAAACAGATGTACTATCTCACGAATACATTTTTAATTTTCTAAAACGTTTCCCAAATACAAATACAATCATCGTTAATGGTGGAGATCCCCTAATGATGGATCCAGACTACTATTGGAAAATAATAGACTATCTTGATGAACATGATATGTCAACCTCAATAGCACTTACAACAAACCTATGGCCTTTCTATGTAAAGCCTAACAAATGGAAAGCATTGTTTAACAATGAACGTGTAGGAGTTACAACAAGTTTTAACTATGGAGAGGGGAGACTGAAAGGCGATTTTAGTTTATTCACCGTAGAAGACTTTTGGAAATGTTCTGATGCTATGCTAGAACATTGTGGATACCGTCCGGACTTTATTAGTGTAATAACTGACATGAATGATTATGCGGCAATGAAAAATGTTGAACTTGCACTAGAGATGAGTGACGGTAAAGAGCCAAGAGGTGCGTTGCATAACTTTACACGCAATGATAAAACAGGTGTAGAATGCAAACTTAACTATGCTATGAGCAGTGGAGATCAAGATCGTCCTTATTTGTTATCCAAGATATACAAAATTTATGTAGATGTGTGGAAGGCAGGATTGGCTCCTTGGGAATTTAATACTAAACAAATGATGCAAAGATTAAAAGGCGGAGCAACATCTTGCCCACAGAATAGAAAATGTGATGAAGGTATTAGAAGTTTTAATCCAAGCGGTGATTATTATAGTTGCGGAGCATTTGGTGATGATAAAGAAAAGCCAATTGACTTTCAAAAAGAAATGGAAGGCGACTTCTTTACACCCTTGCAAGATAGTTTTGAATTAATGAGCATGAAGAAGTCGTGCATGACTTGTCCTATGTTTGATATTTGTAATGGTTGTAGAAAAACCGTAAAAGACTTTAAACAACATAATGTAGTAGAAGCACATTGTAGATTAATGAAACAGATTGCTCCTGCTATATTAGAAGCAAACGGAATAGAGGGTGTTGAAGTAACACCATATGTAAATGAAAGTATCAATTAATCCTTCTTATTTTTGTAACTTTAGATGTAAGTTCTGTTATCTTACAGAAGAACAATTATCTAATCAGTATAATATTCCGTTAGATGTTCTAGACGAAAGATTATTAGAAATTCGTGTTGCTGGAGATAAAATAGATCACATAGACTTATATGGTGGTGAGATAGGAGCATTGAAGAAAGTTTATTTTTACGAAATGAGAGACATTATAAGAAAGCATTACAGAGATAAAATAAACATCATAACAAATTATTCTATGTTACACGAAGGATTTTATGAAGACGATTTTTATCTTAGTGTAAGTTACGATTTTGCCGCTAGAGAAAAGCACGATCTTGTTTACAAAAATATGTTATTGAGTCCTGTACCTATTGCTGTATTAATATTAGCAAGTCCAGAAGTATTAGCACAAGATGTTGACGATATGATTTTACAACTTAATGCTTGTACCAGTATCGAAAGTGTAGAAATAAAACCTTATTCAATTAACCAAGCCAATAATTTTAATGTCAGTCACAAAGACTTTGAACAATTTGTTATTAAATGGTTAGAGTCTCCAATTGAAAAGCGTTTCCAGTTTATTAATGAAGATCATATTAAAATGAGTCTAAGCAAAGAATACAATGCGTTTTCAAATGATCATGTTTATATTACACCCAATGGCAAATTTGGAGTATTAGAATTTGACAAGGATGATAAAGAATACTTTCTAGAATTGGATTCATATAAAGAATATAAGGAATGGGCAGAGCAAGAACCTACAAAAAATTGCAGTTCAATTTGTCATAACTGCGAATATTTTGGACATTGTTTAACTGAGCATTATAGATATGTTAAAGATCTAGATAATGGTTGCAATGGTTACTTAAATCTGTTACAATATTATAATGATAGATAAACCTTTTATTGAAATTGAAAACTTTTTAGATTCGTCTGACATTTCCATTATGGCGTTGGACAAAAATAAAGGTGAATGGTCGTGGGGTGACGAAACTGACGATGCTATTCCTATGTCATCTACTATCTTTATAGAAAAAATTTACGAAACACTTGGTAAAAGATATACACTATCATCAGCAAAAATGATGTCCGAAACTATAGATGATGGTAGTTATAAATGGCATCAAGATAATCAAAAAGAAGATGGAACAACCATACCTAACATTAAACTTACCGTGTTAATATATCTTACAGACGTGCCAGACTCTCCATTATTAATACAAGATCATGATCCTATTGAAATAAAAAAAGGAAAAGCAGTTTTCTTACAAAGTCATATACCGCATAGAGCAGAAAACTCTGAAAGTAAATACACAAGAACATTTTTAAAATATACGTTTTCAGATGAACAAGCCTGAGTGGAAAATTAATCAAGAAATATATCATCGTTTGAACAAAAACTTTTCTGATGATTTAAACCATCATGAAGTTATAAAAGTTACAGGAACAGATGTAGTTGACTATGCTGTAAAATATTTTACAGAAGATCCTGGTTGGATTTATCCTAGTAAAAGTTTTGTAGTTGCTATCTGTTATGCTAAATGGTTAAGTAAAGAATTTGCAGAAAACTTTTGGAAAGTATTAGATGATAAGGAGTTATTGTATAACAACGATCCGTTCTTTCTACCCTACAATTATTCTAAATTCACAAAAGAAAGATATGACGCAATTATAGAACAGGTTGGATTAGGATTCGATGAAACCAAAGGCGTTATACCTGATATAAAAAAGTATTTCGAAGAAGAAGTACTCCTAATAAATCATCAATAAATGTCTAAAGATAATATACTAGAATTAGAAGGCAAAGTACTAGATGTGCTTCCTAATCAAATGTTTAAGGTTAAACTAGAAAACGGACACGAAGTAATTTGTTATGCTAGTGGTAAAATAAGAAAAAACAAGATTAGAGTCATTATGGGTGATAGTGTTACGGTAGAATTATCACCATATGATCTCACAAAAGGTAGAGTTACGTATAGACATCGTTAAATACCGTTGATGATAAAGAATGAATTTGAAGTAAATCTATCCAGTGAAGTAGAGGAAATTCCTCTACCATATTTCGAACGAAAATATTATCAAATTGATAATTTCTATAAACATCCACAAGCAGTCCTAGACTACCTTGATACTCGTTGTTCATATACATTATTCAAACCAGATCAAAAAGGAACTTTTAACGGAAAAACGTTTGCCGATAAAAGGCATCACGGAATGCATCACGGAATGTATGACACAGCACACATAATAAAAAAAGTATGTGGAGCACAGGATTTCCGTAATGATCCCCAACAGATACTCACAAACACTTTTCAAATGCTAGATAAAGATTACAATGATTACGAAAACAATTGGTGGTGGCCGCATCTAGATCATGGTTGGACAGCACTAATATATCTTAATAAAGATGGGTGTGAAGGAACCAATCTGTATCATAGGCCCGGAATACCAAAAATGATGGCACAGGATGGTATGGATCATTTGGTTAGATCAGGAACTGAAGCAAATGCAGAACACGTTGCTCCTTGGGTTCCAAAAGATAAATGGAACAAGATTAATACTATGGAAAGTAAATTTAATAGAATGGTTTTATTTCCAAGTAAAATATATCACGGACAGAATATTATAAGCGATAGATGGTTCAATGAAGTTAGAATGAACCAAGTTGTTTTCTTTCATTATTAAAAAAGGGCGACACCGAAGTACCGCCCTTAATCTTAATCGTACTTACTAATGATTATTTTGATTTGTTGATAAAGTCGTAGAACTTCTCAGCATATTCTAATACATGGTCAACACCTGGAACTTCCGGCATACCAACTTTAGAAACAATCTCACCAGTTTTTTCATCACGCTTCTGTGTGATTTCCCAACCCATCCATTTTTGTGAATGTTCGAACTCAGTGAATGCTTTAGCCATATCCAATACTTGTGTACGGATTTCGTAACCGTTCTTATTGAACGATACTTTTGGCAATGCTTCTTTTACTTTATTTTGAACGTATTCAGCGCCTTGCTGAACGTTTTTTTCGATTTGATCGAATGTAGACATATTTTTCTCCTTCTGTGTGTGTGTTTAAATGTGTCTGTTATACTAATATAACACTAATAATATAACACTATTATTTATGTTTGTCAAGAGCACTAGCAATAAAAATTATTGCCAAAAATCTATTAGTAACTGCTAAACGCAGTCGCCAATTTCACCTAATCTACGTATCTTTAATCGATCGTATGCATCTTTAGAAATCCATTTGCCATTTACATAGACAACCAACTCGCCTGTTTGACTTATTGCTTGTTGTCCATCAACGGGATTAGGTATTTCTTTTACAACGTGTTCTTTTTTCATTTTAGTATTTGCTAGTTCCTGTAATAAAGTAAACCCTGATTCAAAATAATTTGCCATGTTAGTAAGAAGCAGGAATAAATGTTGATTCCCAGCCTTGGTTCCAGGCCATGTTACAAATTTGTGCGTGAAGGTCAGAGGCCTGTCTTAAAACATCTTTAGGTGCTTCCGCTTTTGCTATTGAAAGAGCAACTGCTTCTTGTGCTTTACATGCAGTATCATAGTCGCCTCTTTCTAGTGCAATAGGAACAAGTGTTTGTATTCTTATTGCTTTAGCCATCTGATATTGTTTAAATTCTTTTCCGTTTCTTTCTAGTGCGTATGCACCTAAGGCAACGATCCCAATTAGCGATCCCGCCAATATTTTTTTAGTAAGTTTCATAAAATAATTCCTTTTGAGAATTGATAAAAAAGAAGGGATCATGATAAGACCCCTTCTCACTCTAAGCGTTAATTACTTGTTCATTACGTACATTGTAACTTCAAAGCCAAAACGCATTTCTTCGCATGTAGGTTTAGTCCACATAATATTTCTCCTTATTAAGATTAAATTATGTAAACAGATCGGGGGAGAGTTAAAACAGGTCCCCTTTGAGTCTACAAAGTAAGAATGACTCTTACACTCTTACTTATAATATTATATGATACTATTTTAAAAAAATCAATACAGGAAATCATTAATTAACCATCCTTAAACCATTTATGGTAGTTTAACTTGGATCTCTACCTACCTAAATAAAATGCTGATTATCTTTTTAATCGGTTTACTATGAAAGGAGATCCAATATGGACATTCTTAATAAAGTAAAGGCTTGGGCGGCAGGTCTAACTGAAGTAGGTGTAAGTCTACTTGCGTTAGGTGTTGTTCTTGAAGTCTTGTTCAAAGGACAGAACATTCCGTTCTGGCCAAACATTAACATCATTGCTAACATTCAATCTATTGTTGCTAGTTTTTCAGCACAAGGGTTGGTTGGCTTGATTGCAGTTTGGGTATTATATCACATCGTAACAAAGAAGTAATATAACTCAACTTAATGTGTAAGTTGTAGGGGAGTCATCTTGGCGGGCGGCTCCCCTACTCTTTTGATTACTTCTTCTTAGGATAAGTTTGGTATTCCCACTCTTCGTCGGTGTATGGCATCCAATTTAACATTATAGCATTCCTCCCCAGAACATTCCGTTTAAAATCATAAAGCCTGACAATATGCCTAACATAATAGTCATAGGCACAACCGCATTCCAAAAAGTCTTAACCATTTGCATGTCCTCTCCAAAATGCAACCTTGTGACCTCTAAAGTAATGATCGCCTGGCTCGTATGATGCTTTGGCTTTCTTTACTCTTTCAAGTCTTTGGATGGCACGTTTCTTTTCTGCAACTTCCTTAAGGCCGTCAAGCATTAATTGTCTTGCAAACTCGTGTCTGCCCTGTGCTGATAATTGAGCCGCCGCTCTGGCATAGCCAATTGACGAACAAGTGTTTTTTATTTTTTCCCAAATTAACATTAGTTTCTCCTCTGTGTGTATATGTTAAGTTCTTTTGTACCCGAACGGTCCGGTAACGACCTGGCGCCTATCAAGTTCCCTGATCCTACGTTCAAGATCAACGTGGTCAG